>ERZ857922.393-NODE-393-length-67998-cov-10.234079_pt1 | contig 67998 bp, 51 predicted proteins | sample MGYA00519579_ERZ857922 | MGnify/ENA primary metagenome ERZ857922 (study PRJEB31778, sample SAMEA3449375) | human gut metagenome | biome: human gut; feature: human-associated habitat; material: faeces | place: United Kingdom | collected 2010/2012 ... | reverse complement strand
TACAAACATGGGGAATTCTCTATCATGTATTTTCCGACAACAAATTTACGCGACCCAATTTACGTGAAATGTTGACAATAAATTTGACAATGGGGTATCATTAGAGGTAAGCGTGTATTAAAATATTAATTCACGAATATATAACACAGGAGATATGGATTGACATGAATAACGGATTTATAAAGGTTGCGTGCGCAACTCCTAAAATTAAAGTAGGAGATTGTGAATATAACGCTAAAGAGATATGTAAATTAATTGATGAAGTTTATGATAATGGAGCACAGTTTGTTGTATTCCCTGAATTATGTATTACGGGATATACATGCAGCGATTTGTTCTGGCAGCAGCACATGCTAAAAAATGCAAAGAAAAAGTTGGTGGCAATAGCAAAACATTGTGAAGATAAAGAAATTGTAGCTATAGTCGGACTCCCATTGGTATATAATGGCAAGTTATACAATGTTGCGGCAGTTGTTTATGATGGAGAGATACTTGGAATTGTACCTAAGTCATATATACCTAATTATTCCGAGTTTTATGAAGCAAGACATTTTGCATCAGGAAAAGGTGTTGAAGGATATGTTTCATTTGAAGTTACTAAGGATGAATGGAGTTTAGAAGAAAACTGCAAAGAAGGTTTTGATTATAAAATATATATGACAGAGAATGGCAAAGTTGATTTTAAACATAATCAGGATGACTTTGATGAAGACGACTGGGAAGATGATGAAGAAGATGATGAAGATTGGGATGACGATTATGATGATGAAATCCCATTTGGAACAAACATACTTTTTGACTGTGTAAATATAGAAAACTTTAAATTTGCAATCGAGATATGTGAAGATTTATGGGTGCCAAATCCACCTAGCACAAATTATGCTATGGCAGGAGCAACAGTTATAGCTAATCTTTCAGCAAGTGATGAAGTAACAGGAAAAGATAATTATCGTAAAAATCTTGTGGCAGGACAGTCAGCAAGAACAATATCAGCTTATTTGTATGCTGATGCAGGAGAGGGAGAATCTTCTACTGATTTAGTATTTGCGGCACATAATATGATAGCTGAAAATGGAACAATCTTAGCAGAGGCAAAAAGATTTACAAATGAAACAGTATATGCTGAGATAGATTTGGAAAAATTGGCTGCAGAAAGACAAAGAATGAATACATTTACAGCAGTTAGTGACGACGATTATGAAATATGTGAAATTGATTTAGAATTAGAAGAATTTGAACTTTCAAGAGAAATTGATAATACACCATTTGTACCAAAGGATGAAGAAAAGAGAAATAAGAGATGTGAAGAAATTCTTACAATTCAGACAATGGGACTTAAGAAACGTTTAGAACATACTAATTGTAAAAATGCAGTTATAGGAATATCAGGTGGACTTGATTCCACATTGGCACTGCTTGTTACCGTAAGGGCATTTGATGCACTTAATATTGACAGAAGCAACATAATTGCAGTTACAATGCCGGGATTTGGTACAACTGACAGAACATATAATAATGCAGTTACACTTGTAAAAGAACTTGGATGTGAACTAAAAGAAGTAAATATTGCTGATGCAGTAACACTTCATTTAAAACAGTTAGGACATAGTATAGATAATCACGACATTACTTATGAAAATGCACAGGCAAGACAAAGAACTTATTTGCTTATGGATTTTGCAAATGAATATAATGGAATGGTTATTGGAACAGGCGATATGTCGGAACTTGCATTAGGATGGGCTACTTATAATGGAGACCATATGTCTATGTATGGTGTAAATGCGGGAGTCCCGAAAACGTTGGTAAGACATTTAGTTCATTATTTTGCAGACACATGTGGAGTAAAGAAATTAGCAGACATTTTATTTGATGTGCTAGATACACCTGTAAGTCCTGAATTACTGCCACCTACTAAGAATGGAAAAATAGCACAGAAAACAGAGGATGTAGTTGGACCATATGAATTGCATGACTTTTTCTTATATTATATTTTAAGATTTGGATTTGAACCTAAGAAGGTATTATATTTAGCTGAACACGCATTTGATGGAAAATATGATAAAGAAACTATTTTGAAATGGTTAAAGACATTTTACAGAAGATTCTTTTCGCAGCAGTTTAAACGTTCATGCCTTCCTGACGGACCAAAGGTAGGAAGCGTTGCGGTTTCACCTAGAGGAGATTTGAGAATGCCAAGTGATGCAGTAGTACGTGAGTGGTTAGAAGAATTAGAGTAATTATAGCAAATAATATGTATGCGAAATTATTTGTACATGAATAATTTCCATAAAATAAAATTTTGTATATTAATAATAAAAATAGGATGGAACATAATTGTCTCATCCTATTTTTTATAATTTATTATGCTGATATTTTTATAAATAAGAGTGATATCAGCTTTGCAAAAGTGTTGTTGCAAATTAACTTTAAAGATTTGCAAATTAAAACCTGACACAAAAATATTTTATTGAAATTATTTGGCCGAATTAATTGTATCGCATATTGCATTATATAATACAGAATATGTATATTGGCTTTCAGGATTGTAAGATACGTTTTCTAATGACTGAGTTGATACAATCTGATTAGCAATATCCTCAAAAGCAGGTTTCACTAAAGGATACATTGTAGCTACGGAATCATCAATATTTTCAATTGTAATGGAATTTATGTGGTTATCATCTAAAACTACCTGAATTTCCATAGGATTTCCGTTTAACGTGATATAAGAGGAATAAACACCGGCCTTATAAGTGCAATCACTTGCAGGAGCCGAAGTAGTGGTGTCTTTTCTAAACATTAAAACTAAGGTTATTATTAAGGCGATTCCAAGGACAATTAATATAAATGTATATATAAGTTCTTTAAGATGAAAAACCATAAATTTAGGACTTTTACTCATGATGTGTGACCTCCGAAAACTGTATAGGTTTTTATAATTAAATCTATGAGCAAAAACATAAAAGTATGATGAAAAAACAGCAAAAATTATATATAATAATTTAAGAATGCCAGGGTCAAAAGGTTTGAGCACACATGAGCTTGCTAATAAGTGGGTGAAAGACCTTGTGACCCGCCCCAATATGAGCAAAAAAGCGGGAGAATTCCCACGATATGCGAATATTTTGTAGGATTGTGGGAGTGCGTAGCACGGAACAATCCGTAGGCATCAAAGGTGGAACTTTTGCCCAGGCATCATTTAAGGAAATATAAAGAATGGAGACGGATATGTCATTAACATTTATTGTAGGAAGCGCAGGCTCAGGTAAGTCACATTTATTATATGAAAGACTTACAAATAACGCTTCAAAATATGAAAATAGAAATGAAGATTATATAGCTTTGGTTCCTGAACAGTATTCAATGGAAGCCCAGAGAGAAATTTTGCTTGCTTCAGATAGACACGGAAGTTTTAACACTGAGGTAGTAAGTTTTCAGAGACTTGCAGTTGGTATATTTGAAGAACTTGGAATGACAGATATTAAGGTTATGGACGATTTGGGAAAAACTCTCGTTGTCCGTAAAGTATTAGAAATTTGCAAAAAAGACCTTAAGTATTATCATAACAAAGCAAATATGCCGGGATTTGTGGATAGAGCAAAAACTTTAATAACCGAATTAAAGCAATATAATTATAGAACACAAGATTTGGAAAAGATGATTGATGATGTAAAAGGTCATAACATTTTAAGAAATAAATTAATTGATACTAAAACGATTGCGGAAGAATTTGACAATTACATAAATGAAAAAATGATTACGATGGAAGAAGTGTTGAGCATTTTTTGTAATGTAATGGAAAAGTCAGAAAAAATAAGAAAAACACATATTTATATTGACGGTTTTACAGGGTTTACACCTATTCAGTATATGGTTTTAGAAAAATTAATAAAATATGCAAGAGAAGTTACTGTAGCAATAACTCTTCCTGAAAATGAAGCTGATTTTAACGGATATAATGACAGAGAATTATTTGCACTCAGCAAAGAAACAATTGTAAAGTTAAGAGAATTGGCAATAAGAAATAGTGTCGAAATCGAAAATACGGTTATTGTAAATAAAGGAAAAAGACCGATACGAATTGCTGATAATGATGAACTTTGTTATTTAGAAGAAAATATATTTAGAAATAGAGCTTTAAAACCTTATGATAAAGAATGCAAAAATTTAGAAATGCATGTAACATCTAATCCAAAAGAAGAGGCAAGATGGATTGCAAATGAAATTTCTAAGTTGATGATTACAGGAAATTATAAATATAAAGATATCGCTGTAGTAGTTTCTGATATGGAAGGATATTATAGATTTATTCAGGATGAATTTAGAAAATCAGGCATTCCGAATTTTATAGATTATAAGAGAGATATATCTAAAAATCCTTTTATTGACGGTATAGTAGCTGCAATTGAAGTGGTTGAGAAAGATTTTTCATATGAAAGTTTATTTAGGTTTTTAAAATTAGGAATTACGGATATTGACAGAGAAGATATTGATATAATTGAAAATTATGTAATTCAGTCAGGAAGAAGAGGATTTAACAGTTACAACAGAAAATGGGAAAAGCAGTATAAAAATATCAGCGAAGAAGAATTTGAAAATATTAATTTGATAAGAGAAAAAATCATAGAAATGTTTTCTGATTTGAGGAAAGACTTAAAGATAAAAAATGCAGATATAACTAATTTTACAAAGAGTATTTACAAATTTATTTTAAACAATGACTGGCAGCTTAAGATACAAAAACATAAAGTGGAATGTGATGAAGCAGGCAGACTGGATGAAGCAAAAGAATACGAACAGATTTATGAAACCATTATAAAAATGCTTAATAAGCTTGTGGAATTTTTAGGTGATGAAATTGTGTCGGTAAAAGAGTTCAGACAGATTGTTGAATCCGGATTTGCAAGTCAGAAAGTTGGAATAATTCCTCCCGGTCTTGATACGGTAATGGTTGGTGATTTGGAAAGAACAAGATTAAAAGATATTAAGAAAATTATCTTTTTTGCAGGAGTAAATGATGGACTTGTGCCTTCTGCAAATAGTGGTAGCGGAATAATTACGGATATGGAAAGAGAATTTTTGCGCTCAGCTAATTATGTATTAGCGCCAACAGCTAAAGAAAATATATATATTGAAAGACTTTATTTGTATGCATTATTTGCAAAGCCTACAGGTAAAATCTACTTTTCATATAGCACATCAGGCACGGATGGTGAAGTTTTAAGAAAATCATATATTCTGTCTCTAATAAAAAGAATGTTTCCATCAATAAAAGAAATAAAGGAAAGTAGTAAGGAAAATGTTCCGGGTGATATTACAAACATCACAGAGGCGTTAGAATTTATAACAAACAGAATGCAGGAAAATAAGAGCCTTGATGGGGATAATGAGACAAAGCAGATGATTGCAAATCTTGTTAAGAACAGGGAAGTAGAAAATGCTGTAAAGATGATAATAGAAGGAATATATTATACATCAAGACATCCAAAATTACTGCCGGAAATTGCAAGAGGACTGTATGGCAACAGACACAACATTGGTATTACAAGACTTGAAAGATATGCTGCATGTGCATATTCACAGTTTTTGGCTAATGGTCTTAAACTTTCAGAAAGACGAAAATTTGAAATAGCTGCATATGATATTGGTAATTTATATCATTATTCATTAGAGTTGTTTTGCAGAAAATTAAGAAATAAAAATTTGAATTGGAGAAATTTAACAGACGAAGATATACAAAAATTAGTTGAAGAATGCGTAAATATCGTATTTGAGGAATACGAAAATAATGCTATTTCAAGTGATGCAAGAAATAAATATATTGCAAATAAAATTTTAAAAACAACTATAAATACTACAGAAATATTAAAAAGTCATATCAATGCAGGAAAGTTTGAACCGGTTTATTATGAGTCAGTAGTTGAACATGGAAAAGTAGACAGAGTGGACTTATACGAGGATCCTGACGATGGGAAAGTGTATGTGAAAATTATTGATTATAAATCAGGGTCAAAGAAATTTGAAATCAGTTCTACATTTTTCGGCACACAGATGCAGCTTCTTATTTATTTAGGAGATGTAATAAAAAGAGAACAGGAAAAATATAAGGACAAACAGGTTTTGCCGGCAGGAGCATTTTATTATGAAATTAAAGACCCTTATACTAATGGACTGACAAAAACAGAAAAAAATAAAATTATGAACGATGGTTCATTGACAAAGGAAGAACTAAAAGAAAGACTTGCCTGTGAAATCAATAAGAAAAGATTTAAAGAGTATAAGATGTCAGGTATTTTTACAGACGATATCAACGTGCTAAAAAATATAGATGAAAATATGGAAAAATCTTCGGATATTATTCCTGTGAGAATTAAAAGGGATGAAAGTTATTACGCAGATGTAATGGCGATTGATAATAAGCATTTTGGTGAACTTATTAATTATGTTTCAGATATGGCAGATAAGTTTAAAGAAGAAATTTGCGAGGGAAATATTGATGTTAATCCTATAGAAAAGGCATGTACATATTGCCCATATGCAGGTATGTGTAGTTTTGATGTAAATGCAGGAGATAAGTATACGGAGGTTCCCGGATATAAATTGCCTGAAGTAATTTCTAAGTTAGATGAGATGTATGAAGATTCGGAAGGAGAAAAATAAATATGCCAAATTGGACTCCAAAACAAAAAGAAGTAATAGATGCAAGAGACCAAAACATATTAGTATCTGCGGCAGCCGGTTCGGGAAAAACCGCAGTTTTGGTAGAGCGAATTATAAATTTATTGACAGATGAAAATAATCCGGTAGATATCGATAATCTTTTAGTCGTTACATTTACAAAGGCAGCAGCTTCTGAGATGAAGGAAAGAGTAAGAAATGCATTAGATGATATTATTACTAATCATCCTGAAAATGAACACATACAAAAACAGATTAATTTGATAAATACGGCACAGATTACAACGATTGATAGTTTTTGCTCGTTTGTTGTGAGAGAAAATTTTGAAAAAATAGATTTAGATCCTGATTATAAAATCGGAGATGAAGGTGAAATTGAACTTTTAAAAGCAGATGTTTTAGAAGAAATACTTACAAAAAGATATGAAGAAGCTGAGCCTGAATTTATGAGGTTGATTGAGCAGTATAAGGCGTCTAAGGCGGATGATAGCGTTACAAATCTGATAATGGAACTTTACACTGCTTCTGAAAGTCATGCAAATCCTGAAAAATGGGTTAAGTCATGTATTGATAATTATATTGTTTCAGATGAAGAAGATTTAAATAGCAAGTCGTGGATGGTAAAAAATATTAATGACATTAAAAATATTATGCCTGACATATGTAAAAAACTTGAAAATGCCATAAATATATGCGAACAACCGGGCGGTCCTGAAAATTATACAAAAGTTCTAACTGATATGTATGGAACGTGTCAGCTTGCAATGGATAAGCAATCTTATAGAGCGTTAAAAAATTCATTAGGAGAGTATAAGATACCTAGACTTCCAAATAAATCAGGTGGTGAAAATTCTGAAAAGGCTGAAAGAGTTAAGGCAATAAAAAACGAAGTAGGAAATAAAATAAAAAACATAGTCGATGATTATTTGTCATACGATATTGATGAAATTTTAGAAGAAATAAATGTAATGAAGGATCAGGTCCGGGTTATAATTGATCTTACATTAGAATTTATGAATAGGCTAAAAGAGGTAAAGCAAGAAAATGCCATAATGGATTTTTCAGATTTGGAGCATTATGCCTTAAATATTTTAACATATGAAAATGAAAACGGAGAAATAGTTCCGTCAGATGTAGCTATAAGTATGTCAAAACAGTATAAAGAAATAATGATTGACGAATATCAGGATAGTAATACAGTGCAGGAAGCGATACTTACAAGCATTTCAAATGGAGCTGGAATTAATAATGTTTTCATGGTTGGAGATGTTAAGCAGAGTATTTACCGATTCAGACTTGCTAATCCAAATTTATTCTTAGAAAAATATGATACTTACAGTGAAGAAACTAATGCACCAAAACGTAAAATAATTCTTGATAAAAACTTTAGAAGCAGAAAAGAAGTAATAGATAGCGTTAACTACATATTTGATACGATTATGTGCAGACATACAGGAGGAATTGAATATATAGATAACAACAGATTAGTATGTGGTGCAACTTTTAAAGAACTGCCTGATACACAGGATAATTCAACAGACATTATTTTAATCGAGGGTGACAAAGAATATGAAATAGAACAAATTGCAAAGAAGATTAAAAAGATTGTAGACCCTGATTTTGGAATGAAGGTTCAGGATAAAGATGGAAATTTAAGAAATGCAAAGTATAGTGATATAGTTATTCTTTTAAGAGGTATAAAAGGAATTTCAAGTCAGTATGTTGATGTTTTAGAAAAATATGGAATACCGGCATACACTGGAACAAAAACGGGATTTTATGATGCAAAAGAAGTATTAACAGTACTAAATTTCTTAAATGTCTTAGATAATCCAAGACAGGATATTCCACTTGCAGGCATAATGCTATCACAAATGTTTAATTTTTCTGAAAGTGAATTGGCACAAATCCGCATTAATGATGAAGAAAGCGGTTTATATGATGAATTAAAGTCATACTTATATGATGGAGATGACGAGAAACTTGTTGATAAGATTACAAATTTTATGAATATTATTAATAACTTGAGAAAAGAAATTCCGTATATAACAGTATATGATCTTATTGATAAAGTACTTAAAATAAACGGATATGATAATTATATTATGGCACTTCCTTCAGGATTAAGAAGAATAAAAAATATTGAGCAATTGAAAGAAAAGGCAGTTGCTTATGAAAATTCCAGTTATACAGGACTTTTTAACTTTATCAGATACATTGAGAAAGTTAAGGTTGTAAGAGAAGAAGGAGAAGCTTTGTCAGTAGATGAAAGTGATAATATTGTAAGAATAATGTCAATTCATAAAAGTAAAGGGTTACAGTTTCCTATTGTATTTTTAGCAAATGCAACGTCAAAATTCAGACCTGAAAAAGATGCGATTGCAATCCATGAAGAATATGGAATCGGAATGGATTATGTTAATCATGAGTTGAAAATAAAAGATAGTTCACTTGTAAAAACTGTTATAAGAAACGCAATCACAAAAGAAAATAAAGCTGAATTACTTCGACTTTTATATGTTGCAATGACTAGAGCACAGGAAAAACTTATTATAACCGGTTCAGTAAAAGAAATTGAAAAAGAAGTTGAAAAAATTAACGGATACAGGAGAAATCCATATTTACAGGCAACAGGAAGTGAAATAACAGACATTAACAATTTTATGGACTGGATTTTGCTTGCTACGTCAAGAAATAAAGGCGCAGATGAATTATTGAAGCACAATGATAGTTTTACAGAGGCACAAAATGAAGAATTGTACAATATTGATGCAAGTGTAAACATAACAGCAATTTGTGGTGAAACAGAAGATGATAAACTAAAAGAGTATATTGAGTTAAATGATGATAATACTAAGAAACAGGAATTGCTTCAAATTGATGGTAAAAAAACATATGATAAGATAACAGAGGAGATTCTTAATAAAAACTTAAATTGGGAGTATCCGTATTATGAGGATGTAAATATAAGTGCAAAGGCAAGTGTTACTGAAATCAAGAGACAGGCATTACATGAATATGATGAGCAGCAGGATGGTACGGAAATGTTTAAAGAAGATTTGCCGGATATAATTCCTGATTTTGCAAAATCGGACGAACAGCTTCATGAAAAGCTAACAGGTGCAAACAGAGGAACAGCTTATCATAGGATATTTGAACTTATGGATTTAAATTTGCCTGAATATACAGTAGAGTCTGTTAATGAAATGATTAATGGTTATGTTAAGAGAGGTCTGATAGATAAGGCAGGAGCAGATTGTATAAATGAAAATGATGTTATTGCTTTTAGTAAAACGGACTTATTTGAAAGAATGCGACAGGCACAGACAAGAGGAGAACTGTTTAGGGAACAGAAATTCCTTTTAGGAAAGAAAGCATGCGAAGTCAATTCTAATACCGATTCAGAGGAACTTGTTGTAATTCAGGGAATTATTGATGTATGCTTTATTGAAAATGGAAGGTATTATGTAGTAGACTATAAAACAGACAAAGTAAGAACAATGGAGCAGTTGTATGACAAATATAGTGTACAGTTAGATTATTACAAAGAAGCAATTGAGCAGATTACAGGCAAAAAAGTTGAAGATGAAATAATATATTCGGTAACGCTTGGCGATGAAATAAGTTTTACCGAGAATAGACAAAGGAGACAATAATGATTTTCCCAAAGTATATAAAGAAAAATGACACTATAGCTGTTACGGCCCCGTCAAATGGAATAACAGATGAAATTAAAATAAAAAGATTTAACAAAGGGGTAGAGCAACTTAAAAACAGAGGATATAATGTTGAATTTACTGACAGCGTTTTTAAGGCTGATAAAAGAGGCGTAAGCAATACCGCGAAAATTAGAGCAGGAGAATTTAACAGATTATTTGATAAAAATGAAGTTACAGGAATAATTTCTGCCGCAGGTGGGGATTATTTAATGGAGATGCTTGAATATGTGGATTTTGAAAAAATTAAGGCAAATCCAAAATGGGTTCAGGGATATTCAGATAATACAGGATTAGTATTTCCTATTATGACAAAATGTGATGTGGCATCTGTTTATGGATGTAATTTTGGAGATTTTGGTATGGAACCATGGCAAAATACAGTAAGCAATGCATTAGGTGTGTTAGAGGGAAATGTAAGAAGCCAGAAATCATTTGACTATTATGAATCCGACCGCCATGAATATGAAACAGGTTTTGAAGGATACTATAAAGATAAAGAAGTATGCTGGATAAACGGACGTGGTGAAGAGAAGATTGAAATGTCAGGAAGATTAATAGGTGGATGCCTTGATGTTATCTGCTTTTTAATCGGAACAAAGTATGACGGAACAGAAGAATTTATTCATAAATATAAAGATGATGGTATTATATGGTTCTTAGAAAGCTTTGATTTTAGTGATACTACGTTAATAACACATTTATGGCAAATGAAACAGATGGGATATTTTAAATATGTAAAGGGATTTGTATTTGGAAGGCCATTGATGTATAATACGTGGATAGAACAGCCATATAATGAGGCAGTTATGTCTATTTTAGGCGATTTAGACGTTCCGGTTATATTTGATGCGGATATCGGACATAAAGGACCTCAGTTCTCAATGATAAACGGGGCAATTGCAAAAGTCAGCAGTGCCAATGGAAAAGGAGTTATACAATATGCTTGAGTTAAGAGACGTGAAGTTTAGCGTAAACGATGAAAATGGCAGTGTGAAAAATATAATAAACGGCATCAGTATGAATATTGATGAAAGCAAATTTGTAGCCATTACAGGACCAAATGGAAGTGGAAAGTCTACTTTGGCAAAATTAATCGTAGGAATTAATCAGCCAACAGAAGGAAGGATTTTATATAATGGCACAGATATTACAAATATGTCTATTACGGAAAGAGCAAAATTGGGAATTAGTTTTGCGTTCCAGCAACCTGTAAGATTTAAAGGAATCACAGTTATTGACTTACTTAGAATAGCGGCAGGAAAGCAGCTTACAATTAGTGAAGCCTGCGAATATCTTTCAGAAGTAGGACTTTGCGCAAGAGACTATATTAACCGTGAAGTGGATGCAAGTCTTTCAGGTGGTGAGTTAAAGAGAATAGAAATAGCGACAATTATTGCAAGAGGAACAGAACTTTCAGTATTTGATGAACCAGAGGCAGGAATTGATTTGTGGAGTTTTAACAGCCTTATTAAAGTATTTGAAAAAATGCAGAAAAATAATAAAAACTCAATTTTAATTATTTCTCATCAGGAAAGAATTCTTGATATTGCAGATGAAATTGTTTTGTTAGCAGACGGAGTTATCAAGGCACACGGAAGTAAAGAAGAAATTCTTCCGATGGTTCTTGGAGCAGAAAATAATGGCCCATGTGCCAAATTACAGTCATAAGGAGGAAAATCATGGACAAAATTCAGATGGAATTATTTGAACAGCTTACTGGATTACATGAAATTCCGGCAGGCGCATACAACATAAGGGCGAACAGCAAAAAAGACAGCAGAAATACAACTGCTAATATTGATATTGTAACAAAAGAAGATAAAGACGGCATTGACATTTATGTTAAACCGGGAACAAAAAATGAAAGCGTTCATATTCCTGTAGTTATAAGTAAAACAGGATTAGAAGAATGTGTATACAATGATTTCCATATTGGCGAAGGAGCAGATGTGCTTATCGTTGCAGGATGTGGAATACATAATGGTGGAGATAAGAAATCACGTCATGATGGTATTCATACATTTTATATTGGAAAAAATGCCAGAGTAAAATATGTTGAAAAACATTATGGAAATGGTGATGGAAATGGTGAAAATGTAATGAATCCTACTACAATTGTTAATATTGAAGAGGGTGGTTATATGGAAATGGAGACAGTTCAGATTAAAGGAATTGATTCTACAAACCGAATTACTGAAGCTAAATTGGACAAAGATGCAAAGATTGTTATTACAGAAAGAATTATGACACATGGAAACCAGTTCGCGGAAACTCATTTCAATGTAGATATGAATGGGGACGATTCAAGTGCAAATGTTATTTCACGTTCAGTTGCAAAAGGCAATTCAAAACAGGCATTTTATTCTGTAATTAATGGAAATGCAAAATGTACAGGCCATTCAGAATGCGATGCCATTATAATGGATAATGCTAAGATTACAGCTTTACCTGAAATTACAGCTAATGATTTAGAGGCATCATTAATTCATGAAGCTGCTATTGGTAAAATTGCAGGCGAACAGTTAATCAAGTTACAGACATTAGGCCTTAGCGAAGAAGAAGCAGAAGAACAGATTGTTAATGGATTTCTTAAGTAATATGTTTATATGATTGGTAGGATTGCGGAAGTGCGTAGCACGGAACAATCCGTAGGCATCAAGGTTTTGGTCTTTTGCCCCAACATCTTTTTATAGCACAAATAATTGCGCATAAATAACTTCGACATAATAAATATGCTAGTAACAATGATACTCTCTTTGCCGGATAAAACGGCAGAGGGAGTATTTTTATGTAGGACAAGTTTATGTTTATAGAACCAAATTAAAAAATAAAGTTAAAAAGCAAATAAATACGATGCAAAAGACAAATAATAGAGAAAACTTTTGTTGATATAAAGATAAATAAAACAACTTGACACATACCATATAGGGGTATATAATGCAAATGGGAAAAATAAAAGACTAATATAAATAAAGGTGTATGAAAGGAGCCGTTTTGGAAGAAAATAAAAAAGAAGTTCAGGCAACAGCAAGTGGAAAATGTAGCAAATGCTGCACTGTTGAAGACCATAGTTGCTGTAGTCATAAAACAAAAGAAAGAACAGAAAAAGAATATAAGGATTTGATTAACAGACTTAACCGAATTGAAGGACAGGTAAGAGGTGTTAAGAATATGATTGAAAATGATGCATATTGCACAGATGTGTTAGTGCAGGTATCAGCAATCAGATCTGCTTTAAATAGCTTTAGTAAAGTATTATTGACTAATCATATTAAAACCTGCGTAGTTGATAATTTGAAGCAGGGAAATGAGGAAGTAGTAGATGAATTAGTAGCTACACTACAAAAATTAATGAAATAAATATGTTAAGCTAAATTAAATAAGTAAATTAAGTTGAATAAGTGAATTTATGAAACTAAATAAAACAATTAATTTGACGAAGTCAATTATAATAAATAGCAATCGAGGTGATAAACGTTGAAAAAATATTCAGTATATGGAATGAGTTGTGCCGCTTGCAGTAGCAGGGTGGAAAAAGCTGTTTCCAAAGTAGATGGGGTAGATTCTGTAGCGGTGAATTTACTTACGAATTCAATGATAGTTGAGGGTGATGTCAATCCTAAAGTAATAATGAAGGCAGTAGAGGATGCGGGATATAAGGCAAAACTACAGGAGAATGAAAAAACAAAATCAGAGAATGACCAGATAAAAGAACTTGATAATTCTGATGAAACAAAGAAAATACGAAACAGATTTATATGGTCATTAATATTTCTTGTTCCACTTATGTACGTTTCGATGGGGGTCACAATGTGGGGATTCCCGGTTCCGGATGCATTTGAAAAGAATCACATTGCCATGGGTCTTACGGAGATGTTGTTTACAATTATAATAATGATTATAAATAAAAAATTTTTTGTAAGTGGATTGAAAGGATTGATAAATAAAGCTCCTAATATGGATACTTTAGTAGCACTTGGTTCAGGAGCTTCGTTTGGATACAGTTTGTATGTGCTGTATGCAATGACATTTGCACAGGTTGATGGAAATATGGAACTTGTACATCATTATATGCATGAGTTTTATTTTGAATCAGCAGCAATGATTCTTACATTAATTACACTAGGTAAGATGCTTGAATCATTTTCTAAAGGAAAAACAACAGATGCCCTAAAGGGACTTATGAAGCTTGCACCAAAAACGGCTACAATAATTGATGCAAATGGAACTGAAAAAGTTGTGGATATTTCAAAGGTGACAATAGGAGATGTTTTTGTTGTAAGACCAGGTGAAAGTATTCCTACAGACGGAATCGTAATAGAAGGAAGCAGTGCTATTGATGAATCAGCGCTTACGGGAGAAAGTGTTCCAAAAGATGTAACGGTGGATAACGAAGTATTTGGCTCAACAATTAATAAGTCAGGTTTTATTAAATGTAAGGCAACAAGAGTAGGTGAGGATACCACTTTGTCACAAATAATTCATATGGTAAGTGATGCGGCAGCAACAAAGGCTCCTATAGCAAAAGCAGCAGATAAAGTATCAGGAGTATTTGTACCGGTTGTAATTATTGTTGCGGTAATAACTATATTTATATGGTTAGTTGCAGGACAAGAGGTAGGATTTGCACTTGCAAGAGGAATATCAGTATTAGTAATTAGTTGCCCATGCGCATTAGGACTTGCAACGCCTGTAGCAATAATGGTTGGTAATGGAAAAGCTGCAAGAAATAATATTTTATTTAAGAATGCGGTAGCTCTTGAAAATACAGGAAAAACTAGGATAGTTGCATTAGATAAGACAGGAACAATTACAAGTGGTAAACCGGTTGTAACAGATATTGTTGGAAAAGATAAGGATGAGTTGTTAAAGATTGCATACGCATTGGAAAGTAAAAGCGAACATCCTTTGGCATCAGCAATAGTTGAATATGGAAAAAATAATAATATTAAAAAACAGGAAATAAAAGATTTTTCAATTGATGCAGGACATGGACTAAAAGGTGAATTTGAAGGAAAGACTATAGCAGGTGGTAATTTTGCATATATAAAGAAATTTGCAAATATAAATAATGAACTTAAAAAGAAGGCAGACGAATTTGCAAAAGAAGGAAAGACTCCATTGTATTTTTGTAAAGACAAAGAGGTGCTTGGAATTATTGCAGTAGCGGATGTAATAAAAGAAGAAAGCATTGTAGCTGTTAAGAATCTTAAGAATATGGGAATTAAGGTTGTCATGATTACAGGTGATAATGAGCAGACAGCACAGGCAATAGGAAAGAAAGCAGGCGTGGATGAAATCTATTCAGGAGTTTTACCACAGGGAAAAGAAGAAATAATCCGCAAACTTTCAGAAACTGGAAAGACAGCTATGGTTGGCGATGGTATAAATGATGCACCGGCATTAACAAGAGCAGACATCGGTATAGCAATTGGAGCAGGAACAGACGTTGCAATTGATGCGGCAAGTGTTGTCTTAATGAAAAGTGATTTAAGAGATGTATCTGGATCAATAAGATTAAGTAAAGGTGTATTGAGAAATATTCACGAAAATCTATTCTGGGCATTTTTCTATAATGTAATAGGAATACCTCTTGCGGCAGGCGTATGGTTCCCATTATTTGGATTAAAATTAAATCCAATGTTTGGAGCAGCGGCAATGAGTTTATCAAGTGTATGTGTAGTTACAAATGCATTACGATTGAATTTATTTAAAGTTCATAAAAAAGATGAAATGAACGTAAAGAATAAAGAGAGTTTTGAAAAAATAAGTGATAATAATGTAATGATAAGTTCAAATAAAAAATGTCAGTCAGGTTGTAATATTAAAGATAATAATATAAATTCAAATGTAAAGGAGACAAGTAAAATGGAAAAAGTAATGACAATTGAAGGAATGATGTGTGGACATTGTGAAAAGGCAGTTAAAACAGCCTTAGAAGCAATAGATGGAGTAGAAAGTGCTGTTGCAGATCATGAAAAAAATGAAGCTGTTGTTAAATTAACTAAGGATGTGGATAACAATGTTTTAAAGGAAACAGTTGAAAAACTTGAGTATAAAGTTACAGAAATTAAATAATTGTTTGAATGTAACAAAATGATAATATGAAAACAGTAAACTTTGTACAAAACATTTAAAAAACGTTTTAATTTTATAAAGAATTTAATATACTCTTAAATAGTAAAATTGAACGGGTAAAAATTAAATAAGAAATTTACATCAAAAAAGACAAATAGTTATTCTTCGGATAAAACAAACTTTAAGGTTAAAGGCTTAAAACCTAATAAAAAGTATTACGTAAGAGCAAGAGCATATAGCATATATAAAGGTACAACTGTATATTGTAAATGGTCTAAGCGTAAGGTTATTATTAGAAAAAATAAATAAATATAAGTTAGTTAAAAATGAGACTGTAGCACTAACTAAGTGATACAGTCTCATTTTTATGATAGAATACTTAATAGATTACAAAGTATAATTGTGCATAACATAAAATTAATATTAACAATTATTATTTAATGCAATATATTAATATGAGAAAGGAAATAATATGAACGTATTTATAGGTTTAATCATACCATTTATAGGAACAACATTAGGAGCAATGTGCGTGTTTTTAGTTAAAAACAAATTAAATGACAAAGTGCAAAAAAGTTTATTAGGCTTTGCATCAGGAGTTATGGTGGCAGCTTCTGTGTGGTCATTATTAATTCCGTCACTTGAAATGTCATCAGAAATGGGAAAGTTATCATTTATACCTGCGTGTATAGGATTTACGCTGGGAATAATATTTTTGCTGGGGATGGATATGCTTGTTCCACATTTACATGCGGGAAGCGATAAACCAGAAGGACCAAAGAAATCATTAAAGAAAACAACGATGTTAATTTTGGCAGTGACAATTCATAATATACCAGAAGGAATGGCAGTAGGAGTTGTATTTGCCGGAATGATGGCAAATAACACGGGGATAACATTAGCTGGAGCCATGGCGCTTTCAATTGGAATAGCAATTCAAAATTTCCCTGAAGGAGCAATAATCTCCTTGCCGTTAGTGTCAGCAGGAAATACAAAAAAGAAATCCTTTGTTTACGGTATGTTATCAGGAATAGTTGAACCGATTGCGGCAGCAATAACAATAATGCTTACAGGAATAATTTTACCGTTGCTTCCATATTTATTGTCATTTGCGGCAGGGGCTATGATATATGTTGTTGTAGAAGAATTATTGCCTGAATCCGTGGAAGGTGAACATTCTAATATTACAACAATTGGATTTGCATTAGGATTTATGATAATGATGATATTAGATGTGGCACTAGGATAATTTGAAAATAAATAATATAAAAAATACGGCTTAAACATAAAAATGAGTAAGCCGTATTTTTTTGTGACAAACATAAAGCTTGTCTGTTTATGGACTGATATACGAATTATAACTTAATTACTTTTGTTACACGGTCAGATATAATGAATGCAACTGCGAGTTTAACTAAATCAGGAATAACGAAAGGTGTTACGCACCATCCAAGAACAGTTGCAAGACCAATTGTACCTGTTGATTTCATGTATACAACCATATACCAGGCTGTACCAAATGCATAGCAGATTGCAAGTCCTAATAAAAGAGCTATAAGTTTAACAATGAATTTATTACCTAATAAAGATGTGAATAACCAGTAAATCAAAGCGGTACATAAGAAGCCTATAAGGTATCCGCCTGTTGTTCCTAAAAGTACGGCAACACCACTTTTAAATCCTGCAAATACAGGAACTCCGATAGCTCCTAATAATAGGAAAACTAAAATTGAAAGTGTTCCACGTTTACCACCTAAAATACATAAAGTAGTAAATACAGCAAATGTTTGAAGTGTAAACGGAACTGTTAATGGAATTGAAATCCAAGAACATATTGCCATTAATGCTGCAAATAAAGCAATTAAAGTTATATCTGTTGCTTTGCTTGATGATTTTGTTGCTGTTAAATTTTCTGTTGTTGACATTGTTTTCTCCTTTTTTTATAAAAATAATCATGTATAGATATTCTGAAATTTGACAGATATCCGAATATGTATTTATTGTTGATTTCAATTGTTGTATTGAATCAATTTTTATCATACATATGACAATATAAATGGTAAAAGATGAATTGTCAACCTATATTGTAAAATAGTTGACAACTAAAATCCCAATATTAGTGATAACACTAATTAATGCACATACTAATTGCTGACAGTTTTAAATTGATATGATTTAAAGCAGAATTAAAAAAATATAGTACATAGTAAAAAACGATGCTATAATGTACAGGATAATACATAATGACAAATGCAATTTGGGATAAGTTGGGATAAGTAATATATCAATATGAATTAATTATTAGAGTATATAGTTAAAGTATCCTTAATTGCAAAAGAGAGGTACATATGAAACTTTCAGAATTAAAGCAAAGCCAATCGGGAATTATTTCTGTGGTTGGTGGAGAAGGAAATTTAAGAGGTCATTTTCTGGATATGGGAATAATTCCGGGAACAAAAATTACTTATGTTAAAGCTGCTCCAATGGGAGATCCCATTGAGTACCGTATATGGGGATATGAATTGACTCTTAGATTAGAGGATGCACAAAAAATAGAAATAAATATGTGCAATGAAAATGATAATAAATTATCGGATAATAAGGTAAAAACGAAGAATAAGAAGATAACGGAATCGGGTAAGGACAAATTGTTACATCATCCGGGTCTTGGAGAAATGGGAATATACCATGTTAAGCAACGTGGCGAAGAATTAAAAGATGATGAATTAATAACATTTGGTCTTGCAGGTAATCAGAACTGTGGAAAGACAACATTATTTAATCAGCTGACAGGCTCAAATCAGCATGTTGGTAATTTCCCGGGAGTTACAGTAGATAGAAAAGATGGACAGATTAGAAAACATGAGAATACTTTGGTTACTGATTTACCTGGAATATACTCAATGTCGCCTTATACAAGTGAGGAGATTGTAACAAGAGACTTTTTCTTAAATGACAGACCAAGAGGAATTATCAATATTGTAGATGCAACGAATTTTGAACGAAATATGTATTTGACAATGCAGTTAATTGAACTTAATATTCCGATGGTTTTAGCGTTAAATATGATGGATGAGGTTCATAAAAACGGCGGAACTATTAAGATAAATGAATTAGAAGAAGCATTGGGAATACCGGTAGTTCCTATATCTGCCGCTAAAAATGAAGGTATAGATGAACTTATCGACCATGCGATACACGTTGCAAAGTATAGAGAACGTCCGGGAAGAATGGATTTTTGTGATGCGAATGGTGAAGATGGCGGAGCAATGCATAGGTGTCTTCATTCTATAATGCATTTGATTGAAGACCATGCTCACAATAAAGAAATTCCTACAAGATTTGCAGCAAGTAAATTAGTTGAAGGTGACGCAGAAGTGCTTAAAAAACTTGAACTTGATCAAAATGAAAAAGAAACGCTTGAACACATCATTTTGCAGATGGAAAATGAAAGTGGATTAGATAGGGTGGCAGCTCTTGCAAAAATGAGATTCACATTTATTGACAAAATTTGCAAGGCTACAGTTGTTGAACCAAAGCAAAGCGTTAAACATATACGAAGTCAGAAAATAGATAAAGTGCTTACAGGAAAATACACAGCGATACCTTCGTTTATTGCAATAATGGCGTTTATATTCTGGATGACATTTGGAGTGGTAGGTGCATGGCTTTCTAATCTTATGGAAATAGCTATTGATTTTGTTACAAATGCTTGTGATAAAGCACTTATTAGCATACAGGTTAATGAAGTGCTGAGGTCGCTTGTGGTTGATGGAATATTGACAGGTGTTGGAAGTGTATTGAATTTCTTACCGATTATAGTTATTTTATTCTTCTTTCTATCATTGCTTGAAGATAGTGGATATATGGCAAGAGTAGCATTTGTAATGGACAAATTATTAAGAAAAATTGGTCTGTCAGGGAGAAGCTTTGTTCCAATGATAATCGGTTTTGGGTGTTCAGTTCCGGCTATAATGGCTACAAGAACATTGCCATCTGAAAGAGACAGAAAAATGACAATAATGCTTACTCCTTTTATGAGTTGCTCGGCAAAATTGCCTATTTATGCAATGTTTACCGCAGCATTTTTCCCTAGATATGGAGCATTGGTTATGACTGCTTTATATTTTACGGGAATTATAGTTGCAATAATTTACGCGCTAATATTAAATCATACGAAATTTAAGGGAGAGCCTGTTCCTTTTGTTATGGAACTTCCAAATTACAGACTTCCGGGAATAAAAAATGTAGGAAGATTGATATGGGATAAGGCAAAAGACTTTATTACAAGAGCATTTACAATTATATTCTTAGCTTCTATTATAATATGGTTCCTTCAGACTTTTGATTTGAAATTAAATGTTGTTGAGGATTCTAAAGACAGCATTTTGGCTTTAGTTGGAAGTATTATTTCTCCGATATTTAAACCATTAGGGTTTGGAAATTGGAAAATATCAACAGCACTTATTACAGGATTTACAGCAAAAGAAAGCGTTGTAAGTACATTGACAGTTCTTTTCGGTGGAACAAATATAGCACTTTATACAGCATTTGATACAACTACCGCTATAGTTTTTCTTGTATTTACATTATTATATACACCTTGCGTAGCTGCAATTGCATCTGTAAAAAGAGAATTAGGTGGAAACTGGGCAGCAATGATAGTGGTGCTACAGTGTGTAGTTGCATGGATTGTAGCGTTTATTGTTAAAATGTTATTGACTGTTATTGTTTAGTATAACAGAAATTTAGTGATGAATTTCTTAAAGAACAGAAAAAATTTTGACCAATTAGGCTTATGATAGTTAAGTATTTGTGTCAGAAGTTACATAAAACTTATAGAACTAAAAAAATAATATATATATATCAGATAAAACCCCATTATTGCTATTGAAATGTTTCAAAAGTAATAATGGGGTTTTATTAAAAATGTATAAAAACAATATGAAATGTTAATGAAAACAAGAAAAAATATAGTATAAATCATACAATAATGACAAAAAAAATATAAAAAAGTTTTTTTAGTTTTTTTGATTTTAAATATGAATTATAATATTAATTAGAAGGAAATTAATAAAATTAGGAAGAGGTAAGGGAAATGATGAATAGGTTACTTAAGAGGGGAGTATCATTAATACTTTCAGCAGCAATGGTTTTTACATTGTGTCCACAGACACAACTATTTAGTATTAAAGCTGCAGAAAGCGATGATACTCCTTATGTAATTTCAAAGGGGAGACCGGTTTATGCAAGCTCACAGAATGGTGATGGAAGTGGACCTGAAAAAGCAGTTGATGATGACATAACTACAAGATGGCAGGCAGCACAGAGTGATAAAGATGAATGGTTTTATGTTGATTTAGGAAAGAAAACGGATATTGACCATATTTATATTCAGTGGGAAGCTGCGTATGCTAAAAGGTATGAAATACAGTTATCAGATGATGAAGAAAACTGGACAACTGTATATGAAAAAGGTACTAAGCCGGGTGCATTTGTAAATATGGCAGTGTCATATGAAATTAAGTATGATGATAATAATAAGTGCTTTTATGCAGCAGCTAATTGGACTAGTGTGGATAATGCAGTATACAGAGTAACAGAGAATGATGAAATTGCCTCAGCTCCTGATAATTACAAATTCACAGGACATGGAGTTGCAGGAGGACAAATAAAACTTGATGAGGGAAAGCATACAATAAAGGTTACGGCATTATCTAAAGATGATGGAAAAGAACTTGGATCAGGAACATGCGAAATTGATGTGTCTATTGGAAATAAAGGAAACAATGGAGTAGAGGTTGATTCTTCAGCAAATCTTAAACAGACTATTAATAAAGAAGATATGAGTGCAACATCTGCAAGATATGTAAAGATGCTTTGTACAGAGAGAGCAACTAACTATGGAGTTTCAATGTTTGAATTTCAGGTATATGGAACAGATGGTGTTGTAAAAAGACCAGTAAATTACGGAGAAAACATCGCACTTAATAAAGAAACAAAAACATCAGGCCTAAAAGATGAATGGTGGATGTATGATAAAGAAGGAAATTTATTACAAAAGGAACTTGATAAAGTAGTTGGAAAGAATGCAGTAGATGGTGATATGAATACATCATTCTCATCTAAAAATGATATTAATCAGTGGTTGAGTGTAGATTTAGGTGACAGTTATGATATAGGTCGTATATCTGTTACATGGACGGGTGATGCAGGAAAAGTATATGATTATCAGGTATCAAATGACGATAAAAATTGGACAAGCATATATAGAAATGTTAAAGGAACACCTAATTCTACGGATAATAGACAGGTATATGCACAGAATGTAAGATATGTTCGTGTCTTAGCGTATAGTAAAGTTGAAAAGGGAAGTGGAATAGGGATTTCAGAATTAGAAGTATATAAATATAAAGAAGGTGATGAAAAACCTGCAATTAATTTACCTGAATTACCAAAGACAACGACAAAGACAGCAGGTAAAGCAACGTATATTTCTAATGATATGTATTTGGAACAGGCAAAAGTTCCGTATTATAAGACAGATAATGTAAAGGCACCTATAGAAAGTAATGACTGGTGGCAGTCAATGCTTATAAAGAAGTTTGGCAATACAATTTGTACAATGCCTTTTAAAGTTAGATTTTCAACAAAAGGATTAAGTGTTCTTACAGCTACAGACGGATGGCTTCAGGATCATGCAGCTACAGCTGTAAATTTATCTGTTATTTCAGAAACAACACCTGACTTTTATATTTTGCCGGAAAATTTAGACACAGATACAGCTTGTGATAAAGTAGCCGGTTATAGTGATTTTTCAGTTACGGCACAGTTAGCAGATGATAATCACGTAGCTATGACAAGTACGTTTGTAAAAGGCTCACCATATATATATAACGAATTTGGTGATACTGAAGCATTTACAATATCATCGTCTTCTATAACATCTATATTTGATGGAAATGGAAAAGAAATACTTGCAAGTGGTTCTGTTACAACAGACCATATTGGACTTGAAATTACTGATGATGATAATAAAGATAAAACAAAAACATCAAAAAGTTATTATTGTTTATCGGTTCCAGAAGGAACAGTATTTAAAAAAGTAGGAAATAATATTAAAGTTGAATTTGCAAATAAAAATAGCTACATGTCAGTTGGAACAATGACATCAAAAGACCAGATCGAAAAGTTTTATAAACATGGTTATGCATTTGTAGATAAAACATCAGTTACATATAATTATGATGATGACAATGCAAAAATGACATCAGATTATAAAGTAACAACAAAAGTTAAAAGAACAGGTTTTAATGACACAACATTTATGTGTATGATGCCACATCAGTGGAAATATTCTTCAAAGAATGGAAGTGAATTTGCTACATATCCGTCAGTAAGAGGAGATATGAAGGCAATAGAAAGTAATGAATTTACTACAGTATCTGATTTCTCAGGCTTAATAGCTATATTTGCTAAGCCAAATGGAGAAAAAGATGCAGATGGAACAGCTACATTTGATACAGACGCGGTAGCGAGATATCTTAAGGATTTGGAAAATTCAACAAAGAATATTACACCTGCTGCAGATGCTTATTGGGAAGGTAAGAATTTACATCCTCTTGCAATGGGTGTAATAATGGCAGATCAGATTGGAAATATTGAATTAAAAGAAGTTTTCTTACAAAGACTGAAAGCAAGATTAGTAGACTGGTTTACATACGATGGAAAAAATGACATAAGTTATTTTGTCTATAATGAAGCATGGGGAACTATTTATTATAAAGAAAGTGAATTTGGTGCTAATGCAGCTATCTGTGACCATCATTTCACATATGGATATTTTGTATTTAGCGCAACGGTATTGGCTACATACGATAAAGAATTCTACAATGATTATAAGGATATGATTGAGACTCTTATAAGAGATTATGCAAATCCTACAGCAGACAGTGAATATTGCAGATTCAGAGATTACGATTTGTATGAAGGACATTCATGGGCAGGTGGATATGCAGATAATGATTCAGGTAATAATCAGGAGTCAGCATCAGAATCATTATTCAGCTGGATTGGAATGTATCTTTGGGGAGTACTTACGGAACAGGATTCATACAGGGATGCAGGAATATTTGGATTTACAAATGAAATGGAAACTGTAAAGCAGTATTGGTTTGACTATGATAGAAAAACAGATACTGATGGAAATGTTACTAATAGTAATTGGGTTTCAGATTATCCATATCAGGTAGTTGCTCAAGTTTATGGAGCAATTAACTTCTATGGAACTTTCTTTGGCGGACAGCCATTATATTGTTATGGTATTCATTGGTTACCAATTTCTGAATATCTAACATACTATGGAACAAACCAGACAAGATGTGCACAAATATATCAGGGATTGTTAGATGACACTGATAAGGCAATTGAATATGCAGCAATAGATGCTAAAGCAGAAGGTAAATCTGAAGAAGAAATTGAAAAAATTAAAAATGATTATACAAGAGCTGATACAGGTTGGCAGCATATTACATGGCCATATCTGGCTCTTACAAATCCAACTTTAGCAATTGATAAATTCTTAAAGAATGATACTAAAGTACAGAAAACAGATAATGCATTAACATATTGGTATATTAATGCGCTTAAGGAAATCGGTGTAAGAAGTTCAGATTACAAGATTACAGGAATAGGAATAGCCGGAACAGTATATTATAAAGACAGTGAAAAGAAATACACTGCTGAAGTTTATAATCCTACAGGAGAAAGAAAAACAGCATCTGTAAGGGATAATAAAGGAAAAGAAGTAGGAACTGTTGAAGTGGGAGCTAATTCACTTATAAGTTTTGAAATTAAAGGTAAAGGATTTAGCTATAAGCAGATGTCAGCACCTACTATTAAAGCTACATCATTAGCATCTAAGGATGTTACTGAAAATATTTCAGGAACAAAAGAATTTGATGATACACAGTTAGTAGAGTTAGAGTGCGCAGATGAAGATGCAACTATTTACTATACAACAGATGGTAAGGCACCAACTAATGAGTCTACCAATTATACAAAAGGTGATAAAATACTTGTATCAAGTGATACAACTTTAAAAGCTGTTACAGTAAAGGAAAATTGTATTAATTCATCGTATGCAGCAGCAACATTTAAAATCAAAGGAGAAGCAATTCAGGATGATACAAATGTTGCGTTGAACAAAACTGTTACAGCAAGCAGTGAAGATGGTGGTAATACAGCAGCAAATTCAGTTGATGGTAAAGAAGATACAAGATGGCAGGCAAAAGCAGATGATACAAATGAATGGATTCAGGTTGATTTAGGCAGAGTCAGAGTAGTTAACACTGTAAAGGCAAAATGGGAAGTAGCTTATGCAGCAACATATGAGGTTCAGACATCAGTTGATGGAAAAACATGGAACATAGTTGCTACTGAAAATGGTGGAACAGGTTATATAACAACGACATTTGAAGCAACAAATGCAAGATATGTAAGAATACAGACAACATCAAGAGCAACAACTTATGGATGTTCAATCTATGAATTTGAAGTTTATGGTGCACGTCAGACTAATAAACCTACATTATCAATTGAGAGTGGAACATATGATGATGCACAGCAGGTTACTATGGAAACAGATGTAAAGGGTGCAGAAATCAAATATACATTAGATGGAAGCGAACCTACGGAAGATTCACAGACATACATTGAACCTATTACAATAAGTGAATCTTCTTACATTAAAGCTGTAACTTACAGAAAAGGAATGACTTTATCTGATGCAACAGAAGCAGAAGTAATTATAAAGGGAACTTTAGGAATTAATAAGAAAGAAGCGTCAATTCCAAGAGATGGACAATTACAGTTGAATGGATTAAGCGATGAAAAGATAACATGGGAATCATCTGATAGTAAAATTGCAACTGTAGATAAAGATGGACTTGTAAAAGGTGTTTCTGTAGGTGATGTAGAAATAATTGCATCAATTGAAAATGGTAAAACAAAAACATGTAAGGTTACTGTAGTTGAACCAATTCCAATTACAAAGATAACCTTATCTGAAACAGAAGTAACACTTAAGAAAAAAGAGCAGGTTTCATTAGAAGCAGAGATAGAGCCTGAAAATACTACTGATAGTAAAGCTCTTACATGGACTTCAGAAGATGATAGCATTGCTTCTGTAGATGATAAAGGAAAAGTAACTGCAAATGCAGTAGGAACTACAAAAATAACAGCCAAAGCAGGAAAAGTATTTGCAGAATGTACAATAACTGTAAGAGATGTTACAACAGAAGAAATGCTTGTAGATGAAAACTTTAACCTCGCTTTACATAAGAATGTTGAAGTATCTTCTCTATATACTAAAGAGGGAAGTCAGACAACAGATATCCTTACAAATGGAGTCCTTACAGATAATATATCATATGAAACAGACTGGGATAAAACAAGAACATATGAATACGTTCTTGTTGATTTAGGAAAGAATTATACAATAGAAGCATTAAATAAGGTCGCAATTAAATTTAGTGCTGAAAATACTGCAGCTGAGAATATGTCAGTTCAGTTCTCAAATAATGGCGTTGATTATGTAACAGCATATGAAAATACTGCTCTTAAGTATAGTGATTCAAAAGAAGGATTATTTACATTTGACACAAATGTAAATACAAGTGAAATGTCTAGTGTAAGATATGTTAAGTTCTATATGAAGGGACATAAAGACTGGGGATTCCAGATGAAAGAAGTTGCGGTCTTTAGTACAGAACAGAATGCTAAAGAAGTTGAATTTGGTACATGTACTCCTCCGGCAGATTTCGCAGTAACAACACAAGATTTTTCTCAGATTACATATACTATTACACCGGCAGAAGGACAGGAAGATTACACATACGCAATTTGGATTGATGGAGTACGTATGGGAGAAGCTGTAAAAGCAGGAACGTATACATTAGATGGAATAACAGATGGAGAACATGTAGTTGAAGTGCACTCATATTGTAAATTTAAGGATAATGACTACATTGCTTCAAAAGAAGGAATTTCAAGAACAATATCAATTGATGATGGAACTTTGTATAAACGTTTAAATACAAAAAGAAATATTGCAAAAGGTTGTAGTATTTCATTAGATTCAGTTTATTCAGGAGAGGGAAGTCAGGATACAAGTGTCTTAACAGATGGAGAAATATCACAGGCATTGGATAAGGTAGTTGAATCGGTATGGGGCGAAAAAACAGCTGTTATAAATCTTGATTTAGGAAAAGATTACAAAAAAGACCAGATAGACGGAGTACTTTTAGCATTCAAAAATGGAGATACTTATGGTAAAAAATACACTGTAGAATTTTCAGAAGATGGCAAAAACTTTGAACAGGTGGCAACTATTGAAAATAGTGAATTTAAAAATTATTTTGAAAATAAGTTGGATATGTCATTATATAGTCATAGTAAGGTAAGATACGTTAGATTTAATTTACTTGAAGGAGCTACAGGTTGGGGATATCAGATATCTGAAGTAGCTGTATTTGATAAAGGATTCTACAAAGTAACAATTGATGGAAATGTTAAAAAAGTAAAGAATGGAGAAACAATTACCTTACCTGATGTAAATTCTGAGGGTACAAATAAACTTGGATATTATGATGTTGAAAATGATGAAACAGCAGCACCCGGAGCTACATATCTTGTAACAAAAGATGCTAAATTTGAAACAATTAATATGACAGTTAATTTGTTAAATGGAGCAAGCATGAGATTTTCGGAACCGTCAGGTTTAAGATTCCAGGCAAAAGTTACAACAGATAATGATGGACTTCTTGAACAGAACGCAGATGGTATAGGAAAACTTGTTACAACAGGAACTCTTATAAGTACAAGAGACTTGTATAATGATAACGGTGAGAAACTTGAACTAGATAGTAAATATACTAAGATTAACATTGTAAATACAGGCTGGTATGATGCTAATAAGAATAAGGATTATACTGATGATGTCGGAAATTACTGTGGTTCAATTGTAAAGATTGCTAAATCAAATTATAAGAGAGAATTTATTGCAAAAGCTTATACTACTATAAATTATACTTATTATAATTCAGATAATGGTAACAGCAGCGTAACAGTATATTCAACTACAACTGATAAGAATGAAAATGAGATTGATGTAGTTGGAAGAACAATAAATTATGTTGCAACAGCTATAAAGAATTCAATAACATATTATAATTCATTACCTGAAAATGCCAGAAAATACGTTGATATGTATTTAGATGTTTCAGAAGAAAATACAAGCGAAGAATAATGTTTAAAAACTGGTTATAAATTTGGGCTACCCACATATTTGACAAAGAACCAAAAAACTCTCCTACAAAATGAACTCATAATGTAGGAGAGTTTTGAATTTATTGCTTTTTCATTCTACATATCGATGATATTATCATCTGGAATTACTAAAGCACATATAATATAAATTATTATACCTGAGCCATAGAAGAGTGAGAGAATAGCCCATATAAGACGTACAACTGTAACGTCAATATTAAGATATTCAGCAAGTCCTCCACATACTCCGGCAAGCTTTTTATTTTTTGATGATTTGTATAATTTACGCTTCATAACTACCTCCGTATAAAGCAATTTTAAAGTAAATAATTAGTAAACCATAGCTTCTTCTTCACCTGTAACAACTCTTAATGCACCCTGAGCAAGAGCAAGTAATTCATCTTCACCAGGATAAATTGTAACAGGAGCAATCCATTCAACAGCAGCCTTCATATCTTCCTGAGTTTTAGCATTGTAAGCAATACCACCTGTTAAGATAATCTGATCAACTTTTCCACCGAGAACTACAGACATAGCACCGATTTCTTTGCATAACTGATAATGGAATGCATCAACTACAGCCTTAGCTGTTTCGTTGCCGTCAGCAATCATCTTCATTAAGTCTCTCATGTCGTTTGAACCAACATAAGCATTGAAACCACCGTTACCATTAATCATTTTTCCAACTTCTGCCTGAGTGTATTTTCCACTAAAGCAAGCCTTCATCAATGAACCTGAAGGAAGTCCGCCTGAACGTTCAGGTGAGAATGGGCCGTCACCATCTAATGCATTTGCAACATCAACAACTTTACCATTCTTATGAGCACCAACTGATACTCCGCCACCCATATGAACAACGATTAAATTTAAATCTTCGTATTTCTTACCAACTTCTTTTGCATATCTCTTAGCAACAGCTTTCTGGTTTAATGCATGGAAGATTGAAATTCTAGGGAATAATGGATGTCCTGATAATCTTGCAACATCAGCTAATTCATCAACTACAACAGGATCAACGATATATGATGGAACGTTAATCTGTGCTGCAATTTCATGAGCAAGAATACCACCAAGGTTTGATGCATGCTGTCCCTGCTTACCAATCTTTAAATCTTCAAGTAATTCAGGAGTAGTAGCATATGTACCACCTGGAATTGGCTTTAATAAACCACCACGACCTACAACAACATCAATAGTTGAAAGGTCAACATTCTTTTCTTCTAAGACTTTTAAAATAACTTCTTTACGGAAGTCCTTCTGATCATAAATTGTTGCGTACTGCGCAATTTCTTCAGTTGAATGTCTTAAAGTTTCTTCCATAAGCTGTGTTTCATCTTCGTAAACACCGATTTTAGTAGAAGTAGAACCCGGGTTGATAATTAATATTTTGTATGACATTTTGATACCTCCAAATTATTTCATTGCTTCAGCAACTATAGCTGCTAATGCAATTGAATTTACTTTAACTTCAAATTCATCAGAACGTGATGTTAAAATAACAGGAGCTTTTGTACCTGTTAAAATGTTACCGTTTTTAACATCAGCTGTATGAACTAAACATTTATATGTGATATTACCTGCCTGAATATCAGGGAATAATAATACATCAGCATCGCCAACAATTTTTCTGCCAGTTGTTCCCTTATGGAAAGCAGCTTCAGGTTCGATAGCAAGATCAAGTGAAAGTGGTCCGTCAACGATACATCCTGTGATTTCTCCATTTTCATTCATCTTAGTAAGTGCTTCAGCATCTACTGTACATGGCATTTTAGGATTTACAACTTCAACAGCTGCAAGAGGAGCTACCTTAGGGCACTCGATTCCGCATGCATGTGCAATTTCAACTGTGTTCTTAATAATCTGAGCCTTTGTATCAAGGTCAGGATAAGGAACAAATGCAACATCTGATAAGAATAACAAATGATCGATACCCTTAACATCAAATACGCAAACATGTGATAATGTTTTGTCAGTTCTAAGACCAACTTCTTTATCTAATACACTCTTAAGGAATGATTTTGTATCAATAAGACCTTTCATGTACATATCAGCTTTTCCGTCATGAACTAATTTTACAGCTGTTCTTGCTGCTTCAGTTGGGTCAATAACATTGATGATTTCAAATTCATCTGCATTCATCTTTAAAACACTGGCAATTGTACGAATCTTTGCTTCATCACCAACTAAAATAGCTTCAGCAATATTTCTGTCTTTTGCTGCCTTAACTGCTTCTAAAACTGCATCATCCTGTGCACAGGCAACAGCAACCTTTTTCATAGGGCATTCTGCAACCTTTGCAAGTAAATCGTCAAAACTTTTTGTCATTTTGTTTACCTCTTCAATATTTATAAATTTTTTTTGGATTTATATCCTATGCTTAACCACTTTAAATAGTAGCACGGTATATTTGACAGGTCAAGAAATAGAAAGAAAAATAAAGAAACTTCCTTATAGATATGTAAAATTAAAATTAAAAATAAAAAAAAAACCTTAATAAAATAGAAGTACTTGTTTATATTTTTTGTTTTGTTATAAATATAGATTGGAAGGCGAAAATAGGTTATTAGAAAATCATGAAAATAATAAAATGTGGGGAGAACTAAAAAGAGGATAGGAGAGTGTTATGAGAAAAAAATTAAGTAAGGTAATGGCATTAATATGCGTTGCTACAATTACAGTAACAAGTATGCCTTATTTGTCTGATTCGACTAAAGGTGCAATTATGGACTTTAGTGCTGAAAACAGTTCAGTAATGGTAGACAAAGGCGGATATAAGAAAGAAGTCTATGGTGTTGGTACAGACGACTGGGGAGTAACATGGACAGATAGAAAAAACAATTTACCTACAAGAACAACATATTTAACAGATAATTACAAAGAAACAGTTGGAACAGTACCTACAAATGATTGGGCGAGCTCAGTTGTATTTGACAAATATTCAGAATCGTTGTACGCACATCCACTAGCATACCGTGCAGCAAGTAATGGAATGCAGATGGCATCACCGGCGGTTACTAGTGGTACATCATATGTAGATGGAGAGCCTACAGTAGAAAGTCTTTTAGAAGATAATACAGTGGAACTTGTTATCGGAGGGAATAACTTTAGTGCAAAGGATGCAAAAGTTGATAAAACTACAGACTGGACATATGATATATTGATGGAGAACAATGCTTCAACATCAAGCATAATGGCGACAATCGGAAAAGGAACACCATATGCTTACTATAAATTTAAAAATGTAGAACCTACCATTTCACTTGGAGCAGGTGGAACAGATCTTGCGATATATAAAAATTCAACATCTTCAAATATTTTAGGGGTAAGTCTTAAGAACAAGAAAGACGGAAAGACACATTACTACTTGATCAGTGCACCAAGTGGTACAACATGGGTTAATGCGGGTGGAAAACTCACTGCAAAAATGCCTACAGGAAAAAGCTACATGTCAGTTGCAATATTACCTGACGGAAGTGACAATGCATTTGAATTATATAAAAAATATGCGTTTAACTTTATTACAGATACAAAGGTTGAGTGGAAATATCTTAAAAATTCTTCAAAAGTAGTTACAAAGTATAATGTAATTACAAAGAACATGGAAACAGGAGCAGACGGTGGGGACACAATTATTGCTTTATACCCTCATCAGTGGAGATATTCAAATAATAAATTTACAGGATATACATACGACACAATCAGAGGAACAATGAAAACAGTTGTTGGAACAAGCTATTCTACAAAAATGCAGTATAATGGAATAATTTCAGCACTTCCTGTAACAAAGGATGAGAAAACTATTGGGGAAATCAAAAATCAGCTCGGATATCTTTATTCATACAGAAAGACAAAGGCTGACCCAAAATGGATTTGTTTCTTAGAAGGTCAGTATGGCGGATATGATACATACTGGGTAGGAAAAAATCTTAACACATTATCAGATGCAATATGGCTTGCAGACCAGTTTAAAGATAACGACATGAAGACTATGACAAATGACATGGTTGAAGGTGTTGAAGATTATTTGGAATTTTGGTTTGACCCATATCGGGCATATATAAACGGTCAGTATAAAGATGACTACTTCTATTATGATGAACAGTATGGAACACTTATTGGCTATCCTACATCATATGATTCAGATAAACAATTAAATGACCACCATTTCCATTACGGATACTGGATAAAGGCAGCTGCAGCAGTTGCAATGAAAGACCCACAGTGGGCAAAAGAGTGGGGCGGAATGGTTTATGAAATGATAGGGGACATTGCAAATGCAAACAGAGACGGAAGCAGTTATAACAGGAACAGCGAGACGAAGTATCCTTTCTTAAGAAATTTTGACATATATGAAGGACATTCATGGGCATCGGGAGTTGCCAACTATGAATTTGATGAAAATGGTGAAATGGTAGATAAAAAAGGTGGACTTTCAGGTGGTAACAACCAGGAATCATCATCGGAATCAGTTAACGCGTGGTCTTCGCTTATTCTTTGGGGAGAAGCAGTTGGCGATGAAAGAATCAGGGATCTTGGAATTTACATGTACACAACAGAAATAGCTGCAATTGAAGACTATTATTACGATGTACATGATGAAATTTTCACAAAGGAATACAAAGATAGTAATAATTATAATATCCAGACAGTAACAAGATTGTTTGGCGGAAGATATGACCATACAGCATGGTGGACAGAAAATCCAATAGAAGTTACTACAATTACAATGCTTCCGATATCAGGGGCAACACTTTATATGGGAAAATACAAAGATAAAGTTAAGGCGGTAGTTGACAGCATAGGAGAAAACAGTAAGCAGTGGAGTAATTTTGTGAACAATAAGGAACAGATTTGTACAAATTACGGAAAAAAAGATATGCTTACTGATCCTAAGACAAATCAGGACGTGGTTGCTGAATACTATGCATACTATGACCCGGATGCAGCACTTGCAAAAGTTGATTTAAGTGATAGCGGAAAAGTTGAAAATGGTGAATCAAGAGCACATACATTAGCTTATATTACAAGTTTGAAAGAATATGGAAACCAGAATTTTGATATAACAGGAAGTACTCCATTTTCAGTTGTATTAGAGAAAAATGGAGTTAAGACTTACGTTGTAGAAAATCACACAGATAAGACACAAAGAACATATTTCTCAGATAAGACATATGTTGATGTACCGGCAAATTCAGTTTATGCAGGTGGAAAGAGCGGGGATGGAGAAAATCCAAATAAAGATGATTCACAGGAAATAACAAAGCCTGAAGCAACTACAGCAAAACAGAGTGAAACTACAACAAAAGAAGAGACAACAACTAAAAAACAGGAAGAGACAGTAAGTAAAGAACAAACAACAACTGACAAGTTGAATGAATCTACCACAGAGCAGGTACAAGTTACAACAAAAGACGAAATTAAAGAAAATCAGTCTACAAAAGAAAATAACCATTCAGATGTGACAACAACTGCGAATAGTAAAAACTTAAATAAAGAAGGCCTTAGTACAGGTGGATTGGGTAATGGTGAAAAATATCAGGCACCTGGTAAAGTTAAAAAACTTAAAGTAAAGAAGAAAAGCCTTAAGAAGATTCGCCTAAGTTGGAAAAAAGTAAGTGGTGCAAACGGATATCAGGTTTCTGTAAAAGTTAGAAAGAAAGGCAAATTTAAAGTTGTAAAGACAATAAGAAAAAATAAGAATAAATATATTAGACGCAAATATAGAAATAAAATTATTTATGTTAAGGTAAGAGCGTACAAAATAGTTGCCGGAAATAAAATTTATGGAAAATATTCTGCTGTTAAAAAGTATAAAAACAAATAATTAAGTAAAGCCATTATTAAGGATGATTAGCACAAAATGTTCTTGGTAATGGCTTTTTATTTGAAAAAATAAAGTATAAAACTTATAAAAAACTCAACAAAATGCGACGAAACTATTGACTTTCACTCACTAAACTGATAAAGTGAGACCTGTTAAAAACGTTTCAAAACGTAAGATAAATTAAATATGGGAGGTTTTACAATGAAAAGCAGGTTGCTAAAGGGGATTTCCTGTCTGCTTGCTTGTGTGATGTTGTTGGAGGCTACATTACTGTACTTTACAAAAGATGTTTATTCCAACGAAAATGTAATTGCACTAAAGAAAGAGGCAGTGAAATGGATTGAAGACAGTCAGAATGAGGATGGCTCATGGGGGAAGAGTTTAGGTATATATAATACAGCAGAAGTATTAAAATATACAGGAAAACAAAATCTTTCAGGGGATGTCAGAGAGAAAGCCGTAAAATATCTTGATACGGCGTATGAAAATAACAATGACGATCTATATAGAAAAAATTCCATTAATGAAATAACAACAGAAGATAAAATAAAAGAAATAATTAAAATGCAAAACAATGACGGAAGTTTCAGTGTAAGCGATGAATACAAAGGTGACACATTTGATACACTTCTTGCACTTGAAGCAATGCTAAGCAGCGAATTGATGAATAAAAAGTCAATGGAAAAGGCTGTTTTATTTGTTTTGTCAAACCAGAAAGAAGATGGTAGTTTTTCATACACCGGCAAAAAAGATGGTGGAGTATACATAACTGCATATGCAGCTTTTATATTAAAAAAATACATCAGCGAAAATGGTGGAAAAGAAAGTGAAAAGCTTGCCCTTAACAGAGCAAATGAGTATCTTGTTTCAAAGGAAAATGAAATAATCGGAAATGATGAAGAATCATTAATGAATTTATTAATGATTACAATTGCGCTGACAGAGATTGATGCAAATAGAACATTACAGAGGATTGAAAAAGCAGGAAAAGAAATAAAACAGGATGGAAGTCTCAATCAAGATGAATGTTTAACAGCAATGTTTGTTTACGCAATAGATGAATATCTTACATTTGTCAGGGATGAATCAGTTATATCGGGTCCCCAAATAACAGGTATAGCAATAAATTCAGATGAAAACATAACCGCATACACAGATATAAAAGTTGTTCCGGAAATAATTGGGATAAATGATGAAAAACATGAAGTGTCTGTGTGTATGGGAAACGCAAGCACAGCTTATGTAAAAGGAACAGAAACTGACGACGGATATGTAATTAATACAAAAAACATGAAACCGGGTGAATATTACATTGTTACAATGGTTACGGATAAAGAAAGCGGACAGGTTTTGGCAATAAAAAGAAAACAGGTAGAAATCAGTGAAGGAATTAAAATATTTAAATCAGTTCTTAATTATTCACCAAAGGCTGTTTCCGTAAATACGAAAAAAGAAATTAAGTTTAAGTTAAAGGCAGAAATGGGAACAAATACAGATACGGACATTGATATAAACATAAATGTTGAAAATCAGAATGGAGAAAATGTTTATAAAGACAATCATAGTATTGAGGCAGGCACAAATACAAAATACATTGAATGCAATGATTTTTCATTTATATCACAGGCAAATACAGCTGATTTATATACAGTAACAGTAAGGTATAAGAATAAAAATATGGTTATTAAAACCGATAGAGCGCTGATAAAAGTTTTTGATGAAGAAAATGAAAACAGAATTGACATAAAATACGAGGCTGATAAAGATGAAATAACTGACGATGATAAATATGTAAATGTTAAGTTTGATATGCAGGGAATTGGTCTTTCGGAAAATATAAAAAGAAGACCGATGGATATAGTTATCATATTGGATAATTCCGCGAGTATGGGTGATAAAGATTGGAAAAATGCGGTAGAAGGGGCAAGAATAATAACTAACTATATTCAACCGGAAGACAGAGTGTTAATAAGGTACATTAACTTAAATAATCCGGCATGCAAGTTTATAAGTGATAAGAAAAGTTTGAATCAGGTTCTGGATAATGTTAACAAAAACATAAATTATTGGGGCGGAACACCTATATACAGTTCAATAAATAATTCGATAAATGATTTTAAAAATTCCGAAAACAGAGACAAGGTAATATATCTGTTTTCAGATGGAGAACGTTCAGCAGATTCAGGAACACTTAATGTTAAACAAATCACGGAACAGAACATAACAATATATTCAGTCTTTCTTGAATCTAATGCATCAGAAAGCAGCAGAGCGGAGGCAAAAAAGACAATGCAGTACATTGCCGACATATCAGACGGTGTGGCATTATCTGCACCGACAAATGATGAAATAGCAGAATGCGTGGCAAAACTTGCAAACGACATATTCATGGTTGCGGGTAAAAACATAGAACTTAAGATGAAATTAAATAAAGACATAGATCCTGATGACATTGAATTCAGTAATGCCCCTGATGAAATAATAAAAAATGATGATGGCACAAATACACTCTTATTTAAGACGGGCTACATAAGCGTAGGTCAGGATAACAACATGGAGATGAAAGTACCCGTAACAGGAATTGCGGATGACGAAATAATTAATCTCATGGATGAGATAACACTTTCATATACAAATGAAAATGATGAAAAAGTTGAACTTAAACTTGATCCCTTAACCGTAAAACGAAAAATAACAACTGAAATCGTTGAAACGGAACCTGAGACAAAACAGAGTACAGAAGAAGCAGTAGATAAAAAGGGAATATATGCCAAAAATGTTATCCCAAAGGAAAGTGACGAGCAGGGAAAAGCCATTAAGGGAAATGTAAGTGTGGACAACACGGATATGGAAACAGGAGATACTGCAAAAATTTCTTATGTAATCGAAAATAAAGGACAGGAAAAGGAAAACGGCATTTTAAAAATAAGTGCAATAAACATAAAGAACAAAAATGTAACTGAATTGAAAAATAAGGAAACGAAAATCGGACAGGGAGATAAAATTACTGAAACCATAGATACAGACACTTCATTACTTGGAGAAGGAAATTTCTTAATCATATATCAGTTTGTGACAGATGATGAAGTAATTCTGATGGATGAGGCAGGATTTAAACTTACAGACCATGCTTATAATTTTAAAATTCAGTGTACCGACGGTGGAAGCATTATCTCTGAAACAAATGATGCCTATAAGGAAGGACAAACCATAAGCCTTAAGGCAAAAGCAGACGATGGATATATATTTGCAGGATGGGAGTGTGACTATGGAGCATTCTCCGACAGGTATGATAAATCTACAATGTTTACAATGCCGGGTAATGATGTAACGGTAAAAGCAGTATTTGCGAAAAAGAAAAATATGGAAAATCACGACAACAGTATTAGTGAATCCGTAACAAAAGATAATAGCGGTGAAAAACCGGGCAATGAAATTACAACACAAAAAGTCGTGAAAAAAGATGGAAATTCAAATGTTAAAGGCAGGTCGGAAAAGTCAGAAAAGAATTCTGCCACAACAAAGGAAAAGCATGAGAAGAATGCCAATATAAGTGGTAAACATAAAAAAGAGTATGGTAAGAATGACAGCATTAAGAAAAATAGTGATGGCATAAAAACATACAACGTGGATGAAAATAATCAAAACAACAAAGAAATAAAATCAGGCTCACCCGTAAAAACCGGTGATTTTGAAACAAGAAAAACAATTGCAGCATTGATGATTATTCAGTTCATTTCAATTATAGTCATTATATTTATGGCAGGAAAAAAGGAAAAAGAAGAACAATAGGGGTTAAAAAATGTATAAAGAGAAAAAATTTAACAGGGTTTTAAGTTTTATTCTGATAGTGGCAATGGTGACAGTGTCAATGTATGTGCCGGGAATAAAGCAGAATACCACTAAAAGTTCAGACATAAATGAAGCGTATCAGTTAAGTGAAGCAGAAGTTAAAACACAATCTGCAAAAAATGCTGAGAAGTTAAAAACATATATGTCTGAAAGTGTAAATAAAGTAAAATCAAAAAAAGAAACCGCAGAAAGTCTTAAAAATATTCTTGAATATGTGTCGGAACTTAAAAAATCTGTTACAGATGAAATGAACAAGGCACAAAAATATGCTAAAGAAGAAAATCTTAAAACAGTATTAAAGAGAGTAGAAGAAAGCAGAAAAGAAGTTAGCAAAGACTTTGCAGATACAGAAAATGACATAAACAGAGTGATAAAACTTTGTGACAAAAAAGATGTAAGCAACAAAGAACTAGATAATGAATACGCTAATCTTACAGATGAAGTCAGAAAGATAACGGAAAATGAAGACATAGAAACAAAAGTGCCCGATAAACCACATCAGACATCTAAAAGTTATGATGTAAGTGAAAGTGTAGGAAAACAGACACCGGATAGCAGTTTGTACACGACATCTTTGTTAAAGAAAATAGAAAACGGAGAATGTGATGGAGAGAGCACACAGGATGAAGCATTAATTTTAAGTGATGAGGCTAAAAAGATAGCCGATACGCTAAATACTCCGTATGAAATATATAAATATGTAAAAGATACAGTAGATTTTAAGCCTTATTACGGTTTAAGATATGGTGCTACAGGTACATTTACATGTAAGGTGGGAAATGATTATGATACGGCATCGCTTCTAATAGCAATGTTGAAATACAGAGGATTTGAAGCGAGATATGTAGTAGGAACAGTACAGATTGAAATAAAAGAGGCAATTAATCTTACGGGTGCAGACAATGAACAGGGCGCAGTTGATATTTTATCTATGCTTGGGATTCCGACAACGGTAGTAAAGACTGATGGAAAGATAACAGCCGTAAGAATTGAACATGTATGGGTAGAAGCGTACATACCATATGACAGTTACAGGGGAAGTGGAAAAGTAGCCGGCGCAAAAGAATGGATTCCAATGGATGCCTCATATAAAAAATACGAAAAGCAGGAAAAGTTAAACTATGACAGTGATTTTAATAAGGAAATAAAAAAACTTAGTGAAGAATTAAAAAATGAAAACGCGACAGGGTTTAGTGAAAATCTTGAAAGCATTCAGGATAGGATAACTGAATACGCAAATGAAGAAAGTATTGAAACTGACACAATTTTTAGCAAAAGAAAAATAAAGGAAGACACTCTTAGCTTACTTCCGTCCGTACTTCCATATGAAGTAATAAAGGAAAATGCCGTATTTGACAGGGCACCTGAAAAGGCGAAGGCAAAGATAACATTTAAACTTACAACACCGTTTTACGGTACATACGCAATTGGAGATTCGGATAAAGAAGTAACATTTGAAGCAGCATCATTATATGGAAAAAATGTCTGGATTGAATATATTCCGGAAACAGATGAAGACAAAAAGATAATAGAAAAGTATGGCGATATATATAGCACACCTGCATATCTCATTAAGGTTATTCCATGCATAATGGTAGACGGAGAATGTGTTGCAAAGGGGAATGCAGTACGTCCCGGAACATATACAATATTTGGGATGGATATATATGAAGCAGGATGTGAAACAGTATCAGTTGACAATCCTCTTGTTGCGGGTGGAAGCTATGCGGTTTCATTTGATTATGGAAAAATAAGCGAAGCTGATTTAAGCGATGCAAAGACCAAACTGCTCAGTTTAAAGGAAAAACTTGAATCAGGAAAAGAAAGCAACGACAGGGCAATGGGGGAAACACTTTCAGGAATTGGCACAACATACTTTGCACAGCTTGATATGGCAGACAGTATGCTTGAGGGAATATTAAATGTCACAACATGGAGACAGATAAGTGAGGGAATTTTTGGATACAAACCAAAGGTCACAAGCATATTTGGTGCACCAATCGGAATATCTGAAGGGACAGTGTTTGTTGATATAGACACGGATACATATGGAGTTGCAGATAATGGAGATAAAATCAGAACTTCTGAAGTAAACAATGATCAGGAAAATGAAAAAGACAGCGACGGTGATAAAGAAAACAAGGTGGACCATAATCCGGTAAAGGATTTCATGCTCTATAGCGGATTTGTAGGTTCATATCTTGAAAGCTTTGTCCTTGAGGAAACGGTTGGAGTATTTGCAGTATCCACAATGGAAGTATTTAAGGTGGCGCTTTCAAGAGGCATGGAGCTTGTGAAGATAGATTCGCAAAACATGGATGAGCTGGAAAGGATAAAGGCAGACGGCAAAACCATAAGTGAAATGAGAAATGCCGTCAGTTCAGGAAGAACAATCATAGTACCAAAGGAAGAAATGTGTTACTATGGATGGAAAGGCACAGCATATATTGCACTTGACACAAGTACAGGCGAAGGAGCCTACATGATAAGTGGAAGTATGTGCGGTGGCAGTACGGCAATAAACATAATTGTGGGGACAATAAATGTAATAATCGCTGCATATGATCTTATTGCTGCAATAGATATGATTATTTTAGGCCTTGCAAATCCAGTGCTGCTGACAGTTGCACTTGTGTTTCTGGGAGTTGCCGTTTATGCATACATTGACAGTATGTTTACGCTGTTTATGTATTGCAGCACCGGAGAAGAACGGTACGGAGAAGAAATGATGACGAATCTGTACTTCAACGTGACGTTTAGTGTAATAACGAAGGTGGCGGGAACTTTAGGAAAGAAAGTCGTAAGGAAGATAGGGGACACGCTTGTGGAAATGGGCGTAGACAGTAAATATGTTAAAAACTTCTTTACGGAAGAATTTGGAGGAGTATCATGGGATGACAGCCCGGGAACAGGCGGCTCAGGAAACCACGGAAGTGGAGGAACCGGAAGTGGTTCGGGAAGTCATGGAACAGGTGAAATACCGGGAGGTGGCTCAGGAAACCATGGAAGTGGAGGGACCGGAGGCACTTCAGGAAGTCACGGAACAGGATATATTCCCGGAGGAGGAAGCCCGGATTACTGGAATTTCATTGATGCATGGGAGTTGCTTAGCAAAAAATACGGTGAAAAGGTAGCAAGCATACTGCAGGAGTTTGGAGAAGACGGACTAAAGCTTGCAGAAAAGTATGGAGATGACCTTGCAAGAATAATCGACAATCTGGAATCGACAGAAGCTAAAAAAGCAGTAAGCCTTATAAACAGTTATGGTGATGATGCACTGGAAATGTTTAAGGAAGGGAAGAACTTTGATGAGGTAAAGAAGGTTGTTGAGGGTGGTTATAAAGCTACTTATAAGATTCTTAATATATCTTCAGCAGAAGATGTAAATAAGATATTTAAAGACATAATGGGATATGAGCCACCCTACAAACCAGGAACAAGTGTAACAGAAATTCAATTAACAAAAAATGCAACATATGTGCGTGTTTACGATAAAGTTAATTCAAGGATGCAAGGTGGTTGGGTTATGAAAGCAGAGGATATTGCTGGATTGACGCCACAGGAAATACAGAATAAATTTGCATTGCCCAATACACCTAAATATATATGTGATGTTAATTTGGAAGCAGGAACACGATTGAGAACTGGAGAAGTTAATCCTCTGTTTGGATTTGATGGTGGTGGACAACAGTATGATTTAATAATAAATGGGAAAAAAGTTGGTACATTTACTAATGAAAGGATTATTGGGCAATGATAGAAATTCAAAATAATAAAATATTGTTGGCTGGAAAAGAATTGCAATTTGATAATAAAATTATTGAGGCTGCAGAATATGAAGGAAAAGTAGTTATCGTATTTGAAACTGATGAAGATGGCGGATATGATAATGTGTTTTGTTATACGCAAGATTTACAATTGCTTTGGAGAATAAAACCAGCATCAGTCGCTATTGGCGGAACTGCTAGAAGTACGTATGTGGGAGTTGATATAGTAGAAGGTAATTGTAGAGCAATTGATTTTTATGGAAGGCGATTTAAGGTTAATCTTGAAAATGGAGAAATAATTTCAAAAGATATAGTTTGGTAATATTTATTATGAATATACTTTCGGACTCCTAACAACCTACGACTTCTGCACGTCTATTAATTAACAATCATAGTTGTTCAAAGGCAATTAAGAATTCATAGTGCTAAATTAATAGACTGTATCAGGTATTTATGAGATTGATTTAAGTTATAAAACAATAAAAACAGGAGACAGTATGATGAAAGATGGAGAATTTGCAATTTATTTAGGAAAAGAATATTCGGCAGGGAAAATTGAAAAAGGAAAAATAGTGTTACGTTCAACAGACATAGAGGATGTAAAAAATGGTTTTGAACCGTGTAAACCGTTTAATATTAAATATATTGAAGATAAAATAGTATGTATGAAATTTGTAAATAGCCCTGAAATAACTGAATATTTCATAATAAGGACAATGGCATTTTATAAAGGCTTTGAATTTCAAGTTGTTGAGGAAACAGAAGATAAGTTATCTATAGAAGCTACGGGAGGTGATTGCAGGGAGTGGAAAAGATTAGGAATGAAGTGTATTGAAAAGTATGTATATCAAAAATGGATAAACAAAAATGAAGCAGAGATTAAAATAGTAAAGGAAAAAATTAAATTGTAATTATAAGAGCAATTTAAGGTAAATTAAGTAATTACGACAAGCGCATTCGAAATGACAATATTCGTTTTGGAATGCGTTTGTTGTAAAGACGAGAATAAGTGACAATCTGGAGCCAACAGAAGCTAAAAAAGCAGTAAGCCTTATAAACAGTTATGGTGATGATGCACTGGAAATGTTTAAGGAAGGAAAAAGCTTTGATGAGGTAAAGAAGATTGTTGAGGGTGGTTTAAATAAAGCTTTTGTCAATGAATTACCGGAAATACTGAAGCAGAAAAGGATTACCCTTGATGAGTTTAACAATTTGAGATTAAGAGATGTGGCAGAACTGACAGATAGCGAAAAGGAAATATTAAAATTCATCAGAAATTCAGTTCCAATGCCAAATGAAAATACATTGATGCAAAAGGTAATTACAGTAGAAGATATAGAAAAATATCTGAACGGAACCTATACACAGGTAGGAGGATTTGTGACAAGGGCAATTGATGTGGAAAATCTAAAAACATATGATGATTTATATAAAGGATTACGTCTTGATTATCCTGAAAGTGTGTTTAATCCAACAGAAGATGATGTGATGGGTATGATACGTTTTACAACAGAAGATTTTAAGAAAATTACAATTCCGTACAGAACTGAGATGGGAGGAAATGCGTCAGGAGAGACACCGTTTACAGGTAATGGGTTTACAAAGGCTACTAATGGTAACATAATACCAGAATTTCAGTGTAGTAAATATATAGACATCAAAGATGGTGCACAACTAATAGAACTTAGAAAAGACGGAACAGAAAAACTAAGAGCTATATATGATAAGGATACAAAGAAATTTGTAGAAATAAAAAGATAAATATAGATGAGGAGAATATTATGAAGGATGGACAATTTGCAATTTATAAGGGAAAAGAATATTCAGCATGGAAAAATAATCAAGAAAAAATAGTATTAAGGTCTACAGATATAGATGAAGTGAAAGAAGGGTTTGAGCCATGTGAGCCATTCATAATTAATGATGTAGAAGAACCAATAGTATGTCGCAAGATAGTAGAAAAGGCTGAAGTGGAAGAATATTATAGAATAAGAACAATAGCAATTTATAAAGGGTTTAAATTTCAGGTAATTGATGAAAAGGATGAAGAGATATCCATTGTTAGTATGATAGGCGATTATAGGATGTGGAAGAGTATGGGAATGAAAATTATTGATAAGGGAGTATATCAAAAATGGATAAAAAAAAGCGAGGCAGAAATAGAACTTGAAAAAGACAATTATGATTTGTAATAATTTTTTATGTAATATGTAAAAACACTACATATTTTTGACTTTTGATTCAGGGAAAAAATACAAAACGTATTCTGAATGTAAAAGTACATTTGAAATGAATTTGTTACATATATGAAATTATTGTATAAATACAAATACTGCAGGAATTCGGACAGGATGGTCTGAACCTTGCAGGAAAGTATGGAGACGATATTGCAAGGATAATCGACAACCTTGAACCATCAGAAGAAAAAAAGCAGTAAGCCTTATAAACAGTTATGGTGATGATGCACTTGAATTATTTAAGGAAGGAAAAAGTGCGGATGAAGTAAAGAAGATTGTTGAGGGTGGATTAAGTGAGACTGCTTTAGATTCTGGAATAACGCAATCACAAATAGAGAAAATTGTAAATACACCTAAAGGTAGTAGGCCAGACCCTGCTAGCTATTTGAGTCAAGAGTATATTGAGGCGCATTTAGTTCAATTTGATGATGGTGCATCAATTATTATGACTAAGGAACAATATATAAATTATGTTAAAGGAAATTTAACTATTGGAATTCCGACAGATAGGACGCAATTTGTTTTGCCAAAAAAATATTGTGATGATATTGCAAGTAAAGCTGCAGGTAATATAAGTTTTTATGAAAAGGCACTAGGTTTTGATATTGGACATTTTTCTGATGGTGGAGGTTTAGTCAGAATTGATATCCAAAACTTGGGTGGCTTAAATTTAAGAATTCCGTCAGGAAATGAAGCTGGTGCAAATAGTCATTGGATCCCAGGTGGCAAAACGGATGGTGGAGTTCCAGAAGCAATTTTAGATTTAATTCCAAATGATCCAAATAATGTAACAGTTTCAGAAATTAAGTGAAGAGGTGCAAAGATGGATATAGAGAATATGCTTTTAAACGCAATTATTAATAATGATATGATAAAGTTTTTACGAGGAGATGGGGAATATTTGATTGAGACTTCTCAGTATACCCCAGAGGCAGGATTAACTGATGTGGGTAAAGTTTTATCAAAAGGAATTTATAAAATATATGCGTATAATGATAATGTAAAGGAAAAATTTGAATTGAGTCTATTAAAAATGCTTGACATGTCGGATTTTGATATATATATGGTGTGTCATTATGTAATGAGTCAGTTATTTAAAGAAAAGAATGGACTTTCACCGTTTGTTATATCAAAAGGCATAATTTTAGATAAATTGTCGTTTAAAATCAATGAAAGAGAAATTTATCTAAAAAAGGGTATTGTATATCCAAATGGGTATGTCAATACTAGTGCAATGACGGAAATACAAAGATTCCGTATGGTAGGCAAAGAAGAATATAATGTATTATTTTAAAATAAAGTTATATTTTAGGACTACCAACAACCAGCAATTTATGAACGACTATTAAATTAACCAGCATAGCTACTAAGAATCAATGCAGAAGCCAAAAAGGCAGTAAACCTGATAAACAGTTACGGAGACGAAGCATTCGATTTATTTAAGGAAGGAAAAGGTGCGGATGAAGTAAAGAAGATTGTTGGGGTGGCAGAAAGACACCTTCCGAAATTGCAAGAAGTTGGCAAGGAAAAGAAAAATATCCAGGTATAGATGATTATGTTGATATTACTGTTAAAAAGGGTACTGTTTTATATCGAGGGGAACCGAATGGAACGGAGTATTTTACAACTTTAGATGCAATTGAACAGTCTGGCAGAGATGCAACGAAATTATTTGAAGGATTGCAGGTGGAAAAAAATCCTAAATATGGTTATAGAGTAGAAATGCAAGGCTATGTATTTAATGAGGATGTTGCGAGTGCATATGGAATAGCAAACGCAAATCCCCAATTTGGAAAAAGAGGATTACCACAATATTATGTTCCAGATGTTCAAGATTTGATTGATAAAGGGATATTAACTCCTGTTGATAATATTAAATTAAATAAGTAAGGGAGGAAACTAATAATGATAGATATCAACAATGGATTTATTGAAATATCAGATGAGCTAACAATTTTTCCAGGTTATTCATTTGAACAGTTCAAAAATACAAAATTCTATAATAATCAAGATGGGGTGAGAATTTTTTATTTAGATGAACAACAAATTATAGATAATAAGAAGTATATTGTTAGTTTATTCTTTAGGAATGGAAAGATATATATGGTGTCTTTGATATGTTGTGATAAAGAGTTTTCGGAAAAAAATGAGGATAAAAGAAAATTATTACACGATAATATATTAAAGGAATTAGGTATTAATCAGCAGATGGAATATAGTTGGGGAAAAATATCATCAGATTATGATGCTAGAGGTAATGTAAGTAGTATTGATATTGAGTATTTTTAATTATGATTATATTTTTGAACTACTCCAACAATCTAAACTTAAGGCAAGTCTTAAATAGAAAAATAATTAAATAAAAACATTGGTATATTTACTAATGAAGGGTGATAATAAAATGATGAGTAGAAACTACATAGAATGCTTAAAAATTTATTTGGGAACAAAAACGAATATTGTATTTGATGAACAGACTATAAAAGTATATATAGATTGTGAAATTCAAAGTGTTTTAAAAGAAGATGATAGTAATTACATATTATTTATTGTGGAAAGAGGAAACAAAAGAAAAATTAAAGAATATAAATCGGAAATTGAAGCAAAAAGAAATTTTGCTATATATGTGAGAAGAATGTTAAATGATAATGAATCTACTGTTGCCTCTGAATTTAACGGAATAAAAGATACATTAGAATTACGAAGTAAAATGATAAAATTAACTGATGAAAAATGGTATTCAATAAATAATTTAGTAGAAGATAAAATAAACATTCTAAAAGATGAAGCGGGAGTGTATAACATATTATTTATTAATAGAAATGGCAAAAAATATTTAATTGAAAGGGACAGGAAAGTGCCTGATATATTTGAAAAATTTTATAGGGAAGTACTTTATTACAGAGATATTATGAAACAAATAGTAGAATATGAGAAAGTATTTAATGATAAAATCGAATATAAAACAAAGATTAGAATGTTTGGATATTAATAAATTAGAAAAATTGATATGGAAAAGAGGGCGTTTTATGAAAGATGGAGAATTTGCAATTTATTTAGGAAGAGAATATTCAGCAGGGGAAACTCAAGAAGGAAAAATAGTGTTACGTTCAACAGACATAGAGGATGTGAAAAATGGTTTTGAACCATGTAAACCGTTTAATATTAGATATGTTGAAGACAAAATAGTATGCATGAAATATGTAAATAGCTCTGAAATAACTGAATATTACATACTAAGGACAATGGCAATTTATAAAGGTTTTGAATTTGAAGTTGTTGAAGAAACAGAAGACAAGTTGTCTATAGTTACAATGATAGGTGATTATAGAGATTGGGTAAGATTAGGAATGAAGAGCATTGACATAGGTGTGTATCAAAAATGGATAAACAAAAATGAAGCAGAGGTTAAAATAGTAAAAGAAAATTTTAAATTGTAATAATAAGAGCAATTTAAGGCAAATTAAGTAATTACGACAAGCGCATTCGAAATGAAAATATTCGTTTTGGAATGCGTTTATTGTAAAGATGAGAATAATTGACAATCTGGAGCCGACAGAAGCTAAAAAAGCAGTAAGCCTTATAAACAGTTATGGTGATGAAGCACTGGAAATGTTTAAGGAAGGGAAGAGCTTTGATGAGGTAAAGAAGGTTGTTGAGGGTGGATTAAGCGAGAGTGGTTTAGATTCTGGACTAACGCAATCACAAATAGAGAAAATTGTAAATACACCTAAAGGTAGTAGACCAGACCCTTCTAGCTATTTAAGTCAAGAGTATATTGAGGCACATTTAGCTCAATTTGATGATGGAGTATCTGTTATTCAAACAGAATGGGCATATAAGCGATATTCTGAAATTAATGGTTTTGTTGGTGTACCAGACGATAATAGTTTATTTGTTATGCCAAAGAATTATTGTGATGATGTAATAGAGAGAGCAAATAGAAACATATCAATTATAGAAAAAGAATTGGGCTTTCCAGAGGGATATTTTAGTGATGGTGGTGGTTTAATCAGAATTGATGCTCCTAATACTCCTGAGTTGAATATACGTATTCCGAGTGGAAATGAAACGGGAGCAAATATTCATTGGATTCCAGGAGGAAAGACTTCTGGAGGAGTTCCAGAGGCTATAACAAATACAATACCTCTTAAAGATACAACTATAACAAGGATTGATGTTGATTAAAGGAGAATAAGGATGGAATATAAAGAGTTGATAAGTAATGCAATAGAGAAAGATGAGGTAGTAAAATTATTACGCGGAGAGGGAGAATATGAAGTAGTTGTTTCCGAATTTACATCAGATATATTTCCAACAGACGTAAATTCTGTGCTTATAAATTGCTTTTATAAGCAAAACGGTAATATTAGAGATATTGAAAAAATATTCAATAATGCCCTTAATGACTTAATCAAGGGGAATGCGAGTGATGTTTATATTGCTGTGTTATATTTTGATTCATGTATTTTTCAAGAAGAAAAAGGAAAAGCAACTTTTCTAATTGATAAAGAGGATGTATCAAAAAAATTACAGGAGAAGATTCATAAAGAGGAAAATAAACTGCGAGAATCAGTTGAATTTGAGAATGGAATGAAGAAGAGTAATCCTTGGAATAATATTATGAATTTTAATAAGTATTATGAAAAAAAATATGGAATATGTATAATTTAACCTAGATTATTCATGGCATAGCCGTGAAAGTGGCTGAAAGCCATATAGTTGCTATATTTTAACTGAATATCGCATTTCACCTATCAAGTGAATGAAAAAAGAGCATCCATTTGTGGTAAAATTATGGTGTCTATACTTAAAAAATAACCCCAAAGAGCCATTTATGATTATTGTAAACACCTTGTCATTAGAAAGCAATAGACAAATTAAAATAAATTTTTATGGAGGAGATCTCTCCTCCGATGCAGGCTTACTTCTTATTAAGAAATCCGTAAGCAAACTTAGTTTTAATAAGCTTTAAGAAAAACTTTCAAGACAAATGATTCTGCATCATTCAGATATCATACAGAATAGGAAAACCTGCTCCAGATGATAGATATGATAATTGCCGGTTATTTTGAAGATGATGATGCTGATGAACTTACCAATGATCCTGTATTCAAGTCTGTACTTGAAAAAGATGCCCTTGCATCACAGCCTACGGTATCAAGATTCTTTAACCGTATGGATGAAGATACCTTAAACTGGTTTCTCGTGATTGGCAGAGCACTTCGCAAAAAAATTTACAGTATCCAGATGCCACAGGCTGTTATTCTGGATTTGGACTACACCTTTCTTGATGCATATGACAGACAGTAAGGTCGAGCATTTAACTTCCATTATCAAAGCAATGGTTACCATCCACTTGTCTGCTATGATGGAAGGTGGAGGAATACAATATTTATTACCTGATACAGTGGATAAATTACTAGATGCTGGTATATTAAGGAGGATTAAGTAGTGACAATAATAGAATTAGAACATGAATTAGTACAATTGGGAATAGCGAGTGATTTGTATTCTATAATGACGGGTGGATTACCTAATGAAAAACTATGTATTGTAAAGGATGATAAATGGCAGGTTTATTATAGCGAACGAGGAAAGAAAAGTGGACTAAAAATATTTGAAACAGAAACGGAAGCTTGTGAATATTTTTTGTGTAAAGTAAAAAGATATGCAACTAAATAATTTTGATTATGGTTGTACTTTCGGATTCCCAACAACCTATAACTCATGCATGTCTATTAATTAATCATCATAGTTGCCCAGAAGCAATTAAGAATCCATGATGTTAATTAATAGATACTAGCGAAATTTTGCCGGGCTTGGTATAAGATAAGAAAGGACATTGAAAAATCAAGATAGAATATTTAGTTCCAATACGCTGATATAAACGCACTCCTAGCAACAAGAAAAAATGTTGCGAAAGGGTGCGTTTATATCAGCGTGTTAGGGAAGTAGATTTAGATACCATCAAAGAACGGCAGCCATACTGCAGGAATTGGGACAGGATGGTCTGAACCTTGCAGGGAAGTATGGAGATGACCTTGCAAAGATAATCGATAACCTTGAACCTGCAGAAGCAAAAAAGGCAGTAAACCTTATAAACAGTTACGGAGATGAAGCATTCGATTTATTTAAGGAAGGAAAAAACTTTGATGAAGTAAAGAAGATTGTTGAGGGTGGTTTAAGTGAGACTGCTTAGAAATTCCTATGTGTATAGCATACCAGAGTGGTAGTAAGACAATTGATTATGTTAAATTAAGTGATGAACTTGGAAATAAAATAACACTTGATGGATACAAAATAATAAATATTAAAGATGCAACGACTGCTAATGCAGATTGGGCAGATATGGGGTATGATTTGCCACCTGTAGCTGCTGGAACAAAAGTCTATAATGTTGAAGCAGGAAATCATAAATATGCAAGGGTATTCAAAGATGGGGTAAACAAACCCAAGAGTCCATTTATTCTTCGTGCAGATGATATAAAAGGATTGAGTGCAGTTGAGATTGCTGAAAAATATGCATTACCACAAATACCTGATAAGATAGTATATCTCAAAATTCCAAGATATACCTTTAGAGGTTAGTATTGTTGGACCACAGGAATCGTTGGGGACATTAGGTGGAGATGTACAATATGCAATAAAAGATGTTTTCTTAGATGACGATTGGTTTACAGATATATATGATTTAAAGTAGAAAGGGAATAAAAAATAATGAGACAATTAGACTATAAGTCAATAGAGGTAAATGGCAAATTAATTCGATTTGATATCAATATTAGTCAAGTAGTAGAATATAAAGATTTTTTTGTTGTTTTAATAAGGGAAAGGAAAGAAATACCTAATAATGTAATGGCATATAATTATCTGGGAGAGAAAATATGGAATATAAATGATATAGTTCAGGCAAAAATACCAAGGGGATATGACCAAATAGAAAAAAAATCCGATAATATACTAACTGCACATTATGAACTTGGAATAATTTTTGAAATAGATGTAAATAAAAGAGAAGTAGTTCAAAAAAAATATTTGAGATAGTTTAAATTGTGTCACTATATATGGATACACTAACAATCTATAACTATTGCATGTCTATTAATTAATCATTATGGCTGCCTAGAAGCAATTAAGAATCCATGATGTTAATTAATAGATACTAGCGAAATTTTGCCGGGCTTGGTATAAGATAAGAAAGGACATTGAAAAATCAAGATAGAATATTTAGTTCCAATACGCTGATATAAACGCACTCCTAGCAACAAGAAAAAATGTTGCGAAAGGGTGCGTTTATATCAGCGTGTTAGGGAAGTAGATTTAGATACCATCAAAGAACGGCAGCCATACTGCAGGAATTGGGACAGGATGGTCTGAACCTTGCAGGGAAGTATGGAGATGACCTTGCAAAGATAATCGATAACCTTGAACCTGCAGAAGCAAAAAAGGCAGTAAACCTTATAAACAGTTACGGAGATGAAGCATTCGATTTATTTAAGGAAGGAAAAAACTTTGATGAAGTAAAGAAGATTGTTGAGGGTGGTTTAAGTGAGACTGCTTAGAAATTCCTATGTGTATAGCATACCAGAGTGGTAGTAAGACAATTGATTATGTTAAATTAAGTGATGAACTTGGAAATAAAATAACACTTGATGGATACAAAATAATAAATATTAAAGATGCAACGACTGCTAATGCAGATTGGGCAGATATGGGGTATGATTTATCACCATATTTAATAGGAGATAGTGATTTTGAAACTAAATTTATCAATATTCAAAAAAATATATGACAGTTTGTATTTGGATGATGGAAAAGAATTCAAATATATTGGATTTAAGGATACTAAAAAGAAAAAATTTTTTTATAGAATTGCTCATAGCAATCAATCTTCTAAAGAATAAACTGAATGATGAATATATTATTGATGATAATATGGATTTTTTAAAGAAAATTATTATTTAACTTGAATTATGTATTCAAATAAATAAGTTGACTTTTTCCCTGCAATTTGATAGCATTACGTGGTACACTTTAGTTTGATAAAGTAGTAAAACAATAAATGAAAGAAAACATCTTTAATTTAGGAGGAAATTATGAGAAAATTAGTAGCATTAGCTTTATCATGTGCAATGGTATTTTCAATGACTGCATGTGGAAGCAAGGATAATGGAAGTAAAGATAATGGTAGCAAGAGTGATAGTGGAAAAACAACTTTTACAGTAGGATTTGATGCTGAATATCCACCTTACGGATACATGGATGATAGTGGTGAATATACAGGATTTGACCTTGAACTTGCACAGGCTGTATGTGATATTGAAGGATGGGAACTTGTAAAGACTCCTATCGACTGGGATTCAAAGGACTTAGAGTTAAATAATGGAAACATTGATTGTATTTGGAATGGATTTACAATGAATGGAAGAGAAGATGATTATACATGGTCAGACCCATATGTAAATAATGAACAGGTTATGATTGTTGCTAAAGATTCAGGAATTAAGAAGTTAGCTGACCTTAAAGATAAATATGTAGGTGTTCAGGCAGGAAGTGCAGCACTTGGTTTATTAAAAGAAGGTGGGGATCAGGAAGATTTAGCTAAGACATTTGCAGATTTACAGGAATATGCAGATTACAATACAGCATTTGCTGAATTACAGGCAGGAACAGTAGATGCAGTTGCAATGGATATAGGGGTTGCTAAATATCAGATTGAATCAAGAGATGACGGATATGAAATACTTGATGAGAAATTGAATTCTGAACAGTATGCAATCGGATTTAAGAAAGGCAATACTGAACTTAGAGATAAGGTGAATGCAGATATTAAGAAGTTGTATGAAGACGGAACAGTAACAAAACTTGCTGAAAAATATGGAATTGATGATATGATTTGCTTAGGAGAATAATCTAAGATAATCTGGAGGAAATAATGACTTTACAAACAGGAATGATGTTGTTAGCAGCAAAAATGCCATTGGATATGATGATATCTAAGATGTCAGAAGGTATGGTAGAAACATTAAAAATATTTTTTCTAACCCTTCTGTTTTCATTACCGCTTGGTTTGGTTATTGCATTTGGCAGAATGGCAAAAAACAGAATAATAAGATATATAGTAACAGTGTACATAGCAATAATGAGAGGAACTCCATTGATGTTGCAGGTAATGGCAATTTATTTTGGACCTAATTATTTACTTCATATTCGTATACCAAGAAGTTACAGATTTATTGCCATAATAGTTGCATTTGCCTTAAATTATGCAGCTTATTTTGCAGAAATATATCGTTCAGGTATTGAATCAATGCCTGTTGGACAATATGAGGCAGCAAGATTACTTGGATATAATAAGGCACAGACATTCTTTAAAATAATTTTACCACAGGTTATTAAAAGAATTCTTCCATCAATTACAAATGAAGTAATATGTCTTGTAAAGGATACTTCACTTGCATTCTCAATTGCTTATTTGGAAATGTTTACAGTAGCAAAGCAGATTGCATCATCTAATACAAGCTTTACACCGTTTATTATTGCAGGTGTGTTCTATTTTATTTTTAATAGTGTAGTTGCATGGGTAATGAACTTTGCAGAAAAGAAATTAAATTATTACAAATAGGAGGGGAATATGAGCGTTTTAGAAATGAATAATATTCAGAAACACTTTGGTGATTTAGAAGTGTTAAAAGACATTTCCCTTTCAGTTAACAAAGGTGAAGTATTGTCTATCATTGGACCGTCAGGTTCAGGAAAGTCAACATTATTAAGATGTGCAGTTAATTTAGAAAAAATTGATGGTGGAAAAATAACATATAATAATGATGTGATGGCTGATACACAGAATGGCAAAGTAATGTATGCAAAGAAAAATGAATTAAAGAAAATCAGAGATTCATTTGGGCTTGTATTTCAGAATTTCAATCTTTTTCCACATTATTCAGTATGGAAAAATGTTATTGATGCACCAATTCATGTACAAAAAAGAGATAGGGCAGAAGTTGAAAAGACTGCGATGGAATTGCTTGAAAAAATGGGTATAGCAGATAAGAAAGATTCTTATCCATGTCAGTTATCAGGTGGTCAGCAGCAAAGAGTTTCTATTGTAAGAGCACTTGCAATGGAACCGGATATTTTGTTTTTTGATGAACCAACATCAGCCCTTGATCCCGAGTTAACACAGGAAATTCTTAAAGTCATAAAAGAATTAGCAGATGAACATATGACAATGGTTATAGTTACTCATGAAATGTCATTTGCAAAAGAAGTTTCAAATAGAATTATATTTATGGAACATGGTGTTATTGTAGAAGATGGAACACCGCAAGAGGTATTTGCATCAGAAAATCAGAGAACAAAAGAGTTTCTTGGTAAATACAGAAATTTGTAAATTTAATAAATATAAAAGTTATAGCGTAGTGGTTTAGACCAAACCTAAAAAGTTAGACAAAAATCTAACGATTGTAGGTAGGTACAAACCATTACGCTATATTTTTGTTATACACAAGGCTTCGCCATGCATAACCACTTCGAATCCGCTTCACTACTTCTCAGTGATTATACATTTGCCAAATACTCTCAGTTTTTCTTGCAAGCAAAAAAAAGAGAGTACTTGGCTCATTGTGTATAACAATATATAGTTGACATACAATACTATACGCCATATAATATATATAACAAAATAATATGGAGGAAAGCCTATGATATTTAATACAGGAGCAGCTTTATTAGATGCAATAGTATTAGCCGTCGTATCTAAGGAAAAGGAAGGAACCTATGGATATAAGATAACTCAGGATGTTAGAAGTGTTCTTAGCGTATCTGAATCAACGTTATATCCGGTACTTAGACGGTTACAGAAGGAAGGATATTTTGAATTGTACGATAAAGCCATAGATGGAAGGAATAGAAGATATTATAAAATTACTGATACAGGAAGAAGCCAGCTTAATATGTATGTAACTGAATGGGGTAATTATTCTAAAAAGATAACGGATTTATTTGAAAATGAAAAATCAGGAGGTAATGAAAATGACTAGAAAAGTTTTTATGGAAACGTTAGAAAGAATGTTATCAGATGTTTCTTTTAATGATAGATATGATGCTTTAAGTTATTATAAAGAATATTTTGATGATGCAGGAATTACGGAAGATATGGTTGTACCTGAAAGTGTAGGAACACCTGAACAGATAGCGATGAGATTAAAGAAAAGCATTAATAGCGGAGAGAATATAACCAGTGAAAATATTAATATAGGTGGAACTTATAATAGAGATAATACAAGTGGTTCATACAATACAAATCAAAATACCGGCAATAGCTATAATAATAGTCAAAATGCAGGACAGTATTCATATAATAATTCTCAAAATACAGCACAATATGAATATAATAATGCAGGACAATACAATAAGAAAAATGATGAAAGAGCAATTAAAATAATTGTTGCTATCATAATTGCGGCAGTTACATTTCCAATATGGAGTGGAATATTAGGAGTCATTATAGGAATTGTTTTTGGTCTTGGCGGAACTATAATTGGATTAGGCGTAGCGGGACTCTCGTTGATTGTGGTTGCAATTGTTTCAGGATATGGATTTGCAACATCAATACTTCTTATGGGAATTGGTTTAATTTTATTTGGTATAGCTGTTTTACTGGTAGTACCGGAAGTTCTGTTTTGCATAAGATTTTTGCCTTGGTTATTTAAACAAGTTGTAGAATTGGTTCACAAAATAACAGGCAGAAAGGAGTTTAATGTATGAAGAAATTTATAAAAATTACGGCAGTTGTTGGTGTTATTATTGTTGTACTAGGAATCGTGTGTATAGTGGCTGGAATCTCGAAAGGTGGAAGTAATATTGTTAAAGAAGAGATAGGGAAGACTTTTGCGAAGGATAAGGTTAAGATAGAAAAGAACGATACTACAGGAATGACTAAATTAGAAAATAATAGTGATACAATTGATATGGTGTCAGTGAATAATTTAAAACTTGATTTATTGACAGCGTCATATGATGTTGAGGAATGGAACAAAGAACAGATAGGATTTTCTTATAATGCAGATATAATGGAAGTTTATTATATAAATGAAGGAGATTCCTTAAATGTTTTAATACAATATAAGAAAAAATGGAAAAAGGGCACACAAGATGTAACTGTATATTTACCAAGTGGAAAATCATATGGTAATTTTAATTTGAGTCTTTCAGCAGGAGAGGCGGATATTGAAAATATGTCAGCTGTATATACAACAATTAATTCCAGTGCAGGAAGTATATCAATCGACAATTTACAATCATCATCTGCTGACGTTGAAATAAATATGGGAGAAATTTCAATTGATAGAATAACAACTGATACATTAAATGCTGATATATCTATGGGAGATTTAGATATAGAAGGAGTGATAAATGGTGCGGGAAAGATTGTCTGCTCTATGGGAAATGCAGAAATGACATTGAATGATGGAACTAGTGCATATAATTATCAGTGGGATATAAATATGGCTGATTTGTATGTTGAAAATTGTATAGACAAATCTGATTTTTCAAGTGATGGAAATAAAGATAATGGTGCAGAAAAGATGATAAATATAGAATGTGATATGGGAAGCGTTGAAATTGATTAACATTTTTCTACTATAATGTGATAAAATGCTATGGCAGGTGTGCAAATAAGTATACCTGCCATAATATTTTTACATAATAAGAATAGCATTTAAAAAATGGGAGAAATTTAAATGAAAAGTTTATTAAAGTATTTAAAGAATTATAAGAAAGAATCAGTGTTTGCTCCCCTCTTTAAGATGTTAGAAGCATCGTTTGAATTATTTGTGCCTTTAGTAGTGGCGAAAATAATAGATAATGGTATTGCTAAAGGGGATAATATTTATGTTCTGAAAATGGGAGGAGCTTTACTTTTACTTGCTATAATTGGACTTACATGCTCTTTAACGGCACAGTATTTCGCAGCAAAGGCAGCGGCAGGATTTGGAACAGAAGTAAGACATGCATTGTTTAAACACATTCAGACATTTTCCTATGATGAGATTGACAGATTAGGCTCATCTACACTTATTACAAGATTGACAAGTGATTTGAATCAGGTTCAGTCTCAGGTTAATATGTTTTTAAGATTGTTCCTAAGGTCTCCGTTTATTGTGTTTGGCGCAACAATTATGGCATTTACGGTAGATGTTAAGGCAGCACTTGTATTTGTTGTAGCGATTCCCATTCTTGCAGTAATTGTATTTGGAATTATGCTTGCAACAATCCCAATGTATAAAAAAGTTCAGAATGGTTTGGATAAAATTTTATCTGAAACAAGGGAAAATCTATCCGGAACAAGAGTAATCAGAGCATTTAATAAAGAACAGAATGAAATTGATAGTTACAATGAAAGTAATGATGCATTAAATAAATTTCAGATTTTTGTTGGAAAAATATCCGCAGTTATGAATCCACTCACATTCGTGGTAGTAAATTTTGCCATGATTGGAATTATTTATGTAGGGGGAATAAGAGTAGATGCCGGATATCTTACACAGGGAATGGTTGTAGCACTTATCAATTATATGTCACAGATTTTAATAGAATTGATAAAACTTGCAAATCTTATTATTAATCTGACGAAAGCGTTTGCCTGTGCAAATAGAATTGAAGATGTTATGAAAGTTGAATCTTCAATGAAATTTGGAAATGAAACAGAAGGAAAGAATAAAGAAATTGAAGTCGAATTTAAAGATGTTTCACTTATGTATGCAGGTTCTAGTGAAAATACAATAGAAGGACTTAATTTAAAGGTTCTAAAAGGACAGACTATAGGTGTAATAGGCGGAACAGGCTCAGGTAAAACGTCTCTTATAAATATGATTCCAAGATTTTATGATGCAACTAAGGGTGAAGTCTTAGTAAATGGAACAAATGTTAAGGAATACACTGAAGAAGGTCTTAGAAATAAAATAGGAATTGTTCCACAAAAAGCAGTTTTATTTAAAGGAACAATTAGAAGTAATCTTTTATGGGGAAATGAGAGTGCAACAGAAAATGATTTGATGGAAGCGTTAAAGCAGGCACAAAGCTATGATTTTGTTATGCAGAAAGAAAATGGAATAGATTCTGTTGTAGAACAAAATGGACGAAATTTCTCAGGTGGACAGAGACAGAGACTTACAATTGCAAGGGCTTTAGTAAGAAAGCCGGAAATTCTTATATTAGATGACAGTTCATCAGCACTTGATTATACAACTGACGCTAATTTGAGAAAAGAGATAGCAAAGCTAAAAGATATGACAGTATTTATCGTATCTCAAAGAACAGCATCAATTATGGATGCAGATCAGATTGTTGTGCTTGATGATGGAAATATTATGGGAATTGGAACCCATAAGGAATTATTAGAAAATTGTGAAGTGTATAAGGAAATATATGAATCACAGTTTAAAAAGCCGGAAAAGGAGGGAATGTAAGATGAAAGAAAAGACATTGACTCAAAAGCAGGCTTTGGAAAAAGTAATAAAGCATATAAAAAAATATTGGTATTTACTTGGTGGTTCACTATTTTTTGCACTAGTGTATGTTGCTCTTTCATTGTATGTACCAATTCAGTTAGGAAATGCTACAGACCTTATCTTAGGTAAGGGAAAGGTAGATTTTACAGGGATTGGACTTATAGCTGTTAAAATAGCCACGTTTACTTTAATAGCTGCACTTGCACAGTGGATAATGAATAATTGTAATAATAAAATTACTTATAATGTAGTAAGAGATATTAGAGAAGAGACATTTGAACACTTACAGAAATTGCCACTTAAATATATTGATAGTCATTCTAATGGAGAAACAGTAAGTAAAATAATCACAGATGTAGACCAGTTAGCAGATGGCTTGCTTATGGGATTTTCTCAGTTATTTACAGGTATTGTTACAATTATATTGACGTTAGTATTTATGCTCACAATAAGTATTAAAATTACATTGGTTGTAGTTTTAGTAACACCTGTTTCTTTATTTGTAGCTAAATTTATTGCAACAAGAACTTATTCAATGTTTAAAAAACAGTCAGAAACAAGAGCTAAGCAGACGGCACTGATTGATGAAGTTATTGGAAATGGAAAAGTTGTAAAGGCTTTTGGAAGAGAAGATGAAGTTGTAGAACAGTTTGATGAAATTAATGAGGATTTAAGAAAATATTATTTAAAGGGTACATTTTTCTCATCAATTACAAATCCGTCAACAAGATTTGTTAACAGTCTTGTATATGCAGGAGTAGCAATTTCAGGTGGTATTATTGCAATAACAGGAGGAATTACAGTAGGTAATTTACAATGTATTTTAAGTTATGCAAATCAATATACTAAACCATTTAATGAAATTTCAGGCGTTGTTACGGAACTTCAAAATGCGATTGCCTGTGCGGGAAGAGTATTTGCCCTTCTTGAAGAAGAAGCGGAAATTGAAAATAAAGATGCAATAGATATTGAAAATGTATCAGGAAGTGTTGAATTAGACCATGTTAATTTCTCATATACACCTGATAAGAAATTAATTGAAGATTTAAATTTATGTGTCGAACCGGGTAAAATGATTGCCATTGTAGGACCGACAGGATGTGGAAAGACAACAATAATTAATCTTTTAATGAGATTCTACGACGTAAACAGTGGAAAAATCACGATGGATAGCCATAATATAAAAGATATAACAAGAAAAAGTCTTAGAAAATCTTACGGAATGGTGTTGCAGGAAACATGGCTTAAAAATGGTACGATAAGAGATAATATATCAATGGGAAAAGAGGATGCAACATTAGAAGAGGTAATAGAAGCAGCCAAGTTATCCCATGCACATAGTTTTATTAAGAGGCTCCCAAATGGATATGATACTGTAATTGGTGATGATGGCGGAAATCTTTCACAGGGACAGAAACAGTTACTGTGTATAGCAAGAGTTATGCTTTGCCTTCCACCAATGCTTATTTTAGATGAAGCTACATCATCTATTGATACAAGAACGGAAATACGAATCCAGAAAGCATTTGCTAAGATGATGAAAGGAAGAACAACTTTTATTGTTGCACATAGACTTTCAACTATAAAAGAAGCAGATACAATACTTGTCATGAATGATGGAAAGATTATAGAGCAGGGAAATCATCATGAATTACTTGCAAACAAAGAATTTTATTATGAGCTTTACAATAATCAGTTTAGTTCAGTAAATTCTTAAACTTTTGCCATTGTTTATAGGCAAATGAAAAAAATATAAGGCTAATAATTATAGCACACAAAAATTGCGAGCCATAATTAAAAATTAAAGAGTGGGAAGTTGACGAACCACTAAAAATATGTATGAAAATATAACCTGTTGTCAGGCTTAAGGTTAGCCAGATGACAGGTTTTATTATGTTCGCAACAGGAGAAAAATTAACAGTAACTTCTTTAGAAATGTAGCGTAAATGAAGTGAAACAGTTATCAATTCGCTTAAGAGCATTCCCCAGAAATAAGCTTTTATTCCATAAAAAGGAACAAGTAGAAGTAAAAATAATAATCTAATAATTATGGCGGCCATATTATGAATAAACGCAGCAGTAGTTTTTCCAAGACCATGCAAAATAGAGCCAAAAGATATGGACATGTACATTAAAGGACATAACCATGAAAGTGTTTTAATATAAGAACCGGCACTTGCATGACCAAATATATCTTTCCCAATAAAATCTCCGAAAAAAATAAAAAAGCCAATACAAAAAATACCTGTAACTAAAGAAAACCATATTGTGAAATTTGTTGTAATTTTTATTTTTTCTTTGTTCCCTGAAACATTTGCGTCAGCAATTGTAGGCATAATCATCATTGCAATAGAATTGCTAATAGCTGATGGAAATGTAATTACAGGCAAAGTTATTCCTGCAAGAATTCCATATAAGGTAATAGCTGAATTAGAACTTAGGCCGTATTTAACAAGCATAAACGGAATTAGTATAGCTTCCGCACTTTGAAAGAAAGTCAGTAAAATTCTGTTAAGCGTAAGGATATACGAAACGTTAAAGAGCATTTTCATTTTTGAAAAAATATTTGAAAAATTATCTTTTGAAAAGAATGAAATTCCATAATTTGAGACAACCAATATGCAGTAAACGGTTCCTGCAATTTCAGATAAAATAAGAGAAAAGACAGCAACTTTAGGTGTTAGGGCATACCCTTTAGATGTAAAAATAACATAAAAAATAAACAAGGAAGCTAATTTGAATACCTGTTCTAAAACCTGAGCTATTGATGGGATAAGAGGTTTTTTTAATCCAAGATAAAAACCTACGGTACAGGCATGGAGAACAGTCATAGGTATAGTGTAAGAAGCGTATTTTAAGAGTACGGCACAATTTGGTTCGCCTAAAAAAGAAGCCAAAACATTAGAAAAAAAATACATAATAAACGAAGCGATAACAGCAAGAAATTCAGACATGATAATACTTGCCGTAAATATTGAATAACTCTTTTTTAAATCTTTACTTTCAGCAACAAATCTTGATACAGCAGTTTGTATTCCACCGCATGAAAAAGAAATAAAGAAAGCAAGTACGGGAAAAATCATTTGAAAAAGGCCAAGCCCTTTAGCACCAATTAAGTTAGATAAGAATATTCTATATAAGAAACCAATAACTCTGCTTGCAATCCCGGAAAATGTAAGCATAATGGTTCCTAAAATAATAGTAGTCTGTTTTGACATAAAATTCTCCATTCTGCTTTTTACTATAAAGAAAAATAAAGCAGAAAATTTATTAGTTCATAATATGATGCAAAGTACTTAAAAATGATTAATGAGAGGGTGAAATTTTGATATATTTAGATAACGCTGCAACTACGGCAGTATGTAAAGAAGCAAAAGAAGCGATGGTTCCGCTTTTAGAAGATGAGTATGGAAATCCATCTGCAAATTATCCTTTTGGAGATAGGGCAGGAAGTATCGTCGAAAGAGCAAGAATAAGGATGGCAGGAATGATTAATGCAAATCCTGAAAATATCATATTTACATCAGGAGGAACTGAATCAGATAATAGTGCTGTGCTTAAAATAAAGGATATTGAAAATTCGCATATTATTACAACAAAAATTGAACATCATGCAATATTAAATACCTGTGAATACGCTAGAAAAAAAGGTGCAGAAGTAACTTACCTAAATGTAAATCCGGATGGAGAAATAAATATTGATGAATTAGAAAAATCTATAAAGGAAAATACAAGGCTTATATCGGTCATGTTTGCAAATAATGAAATAGGAACAATAGAACCGATAGCAAAGATAGGGCGTTTAGCAAGAGCATATGGAATAACTTTTCATACAGATGCCGTACAGGCATTTGGGCATGTTCCGATAAATGTTGCAAGGATGAATATTGACATGATGAGCGTAAGTGCACACAAATTTAACGGACCTAAAGGTGTTGGGTTTCTCTATGTAAGAAATATAGATGATTTTGAACCACTTATATGGGGTGGTGGACAGGAAAATGGAAAGCGTTCAGGAACTGAAAATGTAGCAGGAATTGCTGGAATGGAGCAGGCAGCAATTCAGTCGATTAAGAACATGAGTTATAGAATGCAAAAAGAACAGTATTTGCGTAATTATCTCATAAATCGTGTTATGAATGAAATTGATGATGTAAAACTTAACGGACATAAATTTAAAAGGCTTCCCGGAAACGCAAATTTTAGTTTTAAAAATATAAACGCTGCTAAATTGGTTGAAGATATGGGAAATGAAGGCATTTGTATTTCAGCAGGCTCGGCCTGTGCGGCGGCAGGAGGAAAACCGTCGCAGGTTATTATGGCTATAAATGTTCAGAAAGAGTATGCTTATGGAACAGTAAGAATAACTATATCACATGAAAATACAAGAGATGAAATTGACAGGACAGTAGAAATAATGAAAAAGTTAATAAAACTGCAAAGAGAACAGTAGAAAACTAATGAATTATATAAAAGTAAAAGCATCCGCATAAACATCATTGTTATAAAATAAGTTTGTGGGGATGTTTTTATATGTATTCAATAATCTTTGAATTTCAACAGTAAAATTATGAAATAAAACAGTAAAATTATGAAATAAAACAGTAAAACTATGAAATAAAACAGTAAAACTATATCATAAAATATCAAATAAATATAATGAAACAGAGAAAAATGTAATAACTTTGTTACCTAAATATTACATAAGTCCGAAATTTATTAAATAAAGATTAACTTTGTCAAAATCTGTTGTTTTTTGTTGTTTATATGATAGAATGGCTATGGCTATTACGAAAATTATTGGCCTTAAATAACATTACTTAAAGAAAAGGCAGATTACAATAATGCTGGTTAGTAAGAGGAAAGATAATATGAAAATGATGAATAATAAGAAAAACAATAGGACAAGTATAGTTTTAGGCACGATAATGATTGCTATCATAGCAGCTATTATTATTTGTGTAGAAGGAGCAGGATTTGGGCTTGAATCTAAAATGATTAAATCATTAGCAGATAATATACATGAAAATGTACCTGAGGCACAAACTTACAAAAGTAAGTATAGAAAAGCAAACAGACATGATAGTGAAAATGAAACTACAAGAACAAAAAGAGAATATGGAAAATATTTGTTTGTAGGAGATTCCAGATATAAGGGAATGGAAAAAGCAAATGCGACAGATGAAGATGTGTTTATTTGTGAAGTTGGTGAAGGATACGACTATTTGATAAACCAGATGAATAATATAAAGTATGAGATTGATGATGATACAGCATTAATTATAGGATTAGGAGTTAATGACTTAGTAAACATCGACAAATACGTAGATAAAATAAATGAAATGTCACAGACATTTGATTGTCAGATTTATTATATGCTTGTAAATCCTGTAGATGAAGAACAGGAGACATATAGTGGTTATCACATTAAGAATGATGACATAGATTATTTTAATCAGGAAATCATAGACAGATTAGATGAAAATGTCATTGTAATAGACACAAACAGTTATTTGAATGCCATCGGATTTGAAACTCAGGATGGACTTCATTATACAGAAGAAACTTACGAAAATATTTATAATTATATAAAGTCACAGTTATAAAATAATTGTGTATGACACAGGCGGAGGAAGAGATGTTATTTTGCAGTAATCAGTTTATATTTTATTTTTTACCGATAGTGATATTGATATATTTTTTAGTACCAATGAAGTTTAAAAATATATGTTTATTTATCGCAAGCTTAATATTTTATGCAGTCGGTGAAATGAAATATGTTCCATTAATTTTATTATCGCTGACAGTAAATTATTTTGCAGCTATTTTTATCAGAAAATTTCAATATGATAATCAGATACTTGAACATAATGGAGAAGAAAAAAATAATTATGACAAAATAACATTAATCGTAGCTTTAGTATATAACTTCCTGTTTTTATTTGTGTTTAAATATTTTACTTTTTTTACGGGAATAGAAACAAGTCTTACATTACCACTTGGAATTAGTTTTTACACATTCCAGATAGCATCTTATGTTATTGATGTTTATACAAAGAAAACAAAAGCAGAAAAGAACTATATTAACTTAGGAGTTTATCTTTGTATGTTTCCGCAACTTATCGCAGGACCGATTGTTGTATATAAGGACATTGCTAAACAGATAAGAAAAAGAAAAGTATCATTACTTTTATTGCAGGATGGAATAAGAATTTTTATTATGGGTCTTGCATCAAAAATGCTTTTGGCAAATATAATGGGAATGTGCTGGGAGTCAATCAAGACTTACGGAATTGCAAGCATATCAACTCCAATGGCATGGATTGCGATGTTTGCATATACATTCCAGATTTACTTTGATTTTTATGGATATTCACTTATGGCAATAGGTCTTGGAAAAATGTTGGGATTTAAAATTCCAAGAAACTTTAACAATCCATATATATCAACATCCGTTACTGAATTTTGGAGAAGATGGCATATTACTCTTGGAAGCTGGTTTAGAGATTATGTTTATATTCCGCTTGGTGGTAATAGAAAAGGATTTGCAAGAACAATATTTAATATGTTTGTGGTATGGGGACTTACGGGATTGTGGCATGGAGCAAGCTGGAATTTCGTATGTTGGGGATTGTTGTTCTTTGTATTATTGACAATAGAAAAGCTTGGATTAAAAAATATATTAGATAAATATCCTGCACTTGGACATTTATATATAATATTTATAATTCCGATGAGCTGGATGATATTTGCACTTGATAAAATGGGAGACATAAAATTATATTTTGCAAAATTATTCCCAATGATTTCACATGTAAGCACAGAATTTGTAAATAAATTAGATTATGTTGATGCGATAAAACATTACGGAATATTCTTTGTATTTGCAGTTATCTTTAGTTTAAGTATTCCAATGAAGATATTTGAAAAATATAGAAGAACAAAAGTAGCGTCAGTAATTTTGATTATAATATTCTGGGTATGTGTGTATAGAATGAGTACAGCGGCAAGCAATCCGTTTTTGTACTTTAGATTTTAAAAATGATAATAACCTCTTAGCGGATTAAGGTTTAAGTTAATATTTATATTTTAACAGGAGAAAACAGATGGATAAAAAGGCTATATTTGATAAATATGGATTCTTGATTGTGATGGTTGTATCTGTTGTGATTTTTGGAATATTTCTGGGAACAAAAGACATAATAAAATACAACGAAACTAAAAAGATAGCGGAACAGGAAAGTAAAGAGAATAAAGGAAAAAAAGTAATCCAAAGTGATACCGGAGAAATCCAGATAGTTACGGATGAATCGGGAGAAACTCAGACAGAAGCCGTTACAGAGGAAAAACAGCATCGTGATTTTGTAACTGTAGATGAATCATATTTGGATGGAGCCTTATTTATAGGAGATTCAAGAACACAGACAATATCTTTGTATGCAAATTGGGATAAAACAGTATTTTACGCAGAACAGGGTGTGTCCGTATGGAAGATTTTAGATGAAAAAATCGTTAAATCAGGAAAGAAAAAAATAACTGTAAAAAAAGCCCTTGAAAAAAATAAATTTGAAAAAATTTATATAATGCTTGGAATAAATGAAATTGGAACAGGAACAGCAGATACATTTGCTGAGCAATATGGTAAAGTAATAAATACTATTAGAGAAAAACAGCCTGATGCAATAATATTTATTCAAAGTATTATGCATGTGACAAAAAAGAAAGACAAAGAAGAAACTTATATAAAAAATAAGGAAATAGATAAAAGAAATAAGAAACTTAAGGAACTTACAAATGGATACGATATAATATGGCTTGATGAAAATGAAGTGTTTGATAAAAAAGATACAGGCGCTCTTGATCCTAAGTACACAAGTGATGGGGTTCATCTTATGCCTTCATGTGTGCCAAGATGGAAACAGTTTTTCCTTGAACATGGAATAGTGAAATAGGATAAATTAATCTTTATAATAAAAATGAAAAAACTACAAAACTTCAGATTGTTAAATGAAGTTTTGTAGTTTTTTTAGTTATTCATTAATATTTTTAAAATTAAAATGTTCTATCAGTTGCGTGGCTTTATCAAAACCATATCCTATATTACCGGCAATATGGGCATCGGAGCCTACAGCCACAAGTTTTCCGCCAAGATCTTTATAAAATGAAAGTATATCAAAGTGGGGATTTGCAAAATCCATTCCTTTTGCAAGTGCACCGGTATTAATTTCCAAAGCAATATCTTTATGAATTATTTCTTTAAATATCTGTTCTACAATGTTAAAATAATCGCTACAATTATAGTTTTTATCTTTATTTGGCGCATATCTGACTATGTAGTCTAAATGGCCTAATGTATTGAATGAATTAAACAATTTTAATGCATCAAGTAAAGTTGAAAAATAAGTCCTGAAAGCTTCAGCTTCATTGCGATTTTCCCAAAATTCAGAATAATATGGGTCCATGTTGTCTACAATATGACAGGAGCCAATGACATATTCAAATGGATATGATTGTAAAAAATCAGCATTTTTTTTGTAGTTGTCGCATGTAATGCCAAGCTCAACTCCAATATGAAGATTGATTTTTGAAGAGTATTTATCTTTTAATATGTTTAATTCATTAAAATATGAATCAGTATCTATATCAAATGATTCACCCGGGACAGGCCAGAACCAGTCCTGATGATCAGTGATGCAAATATCTTTCATATTTAAACTTATGGCTTTGCTAATTATATTTTCCAAATTTTCATCTGAATCAGTAGAAAATTTAGAATGTACATGAAAATCAGATAACATAACGTATATTCTCCTTATGTGATATGTATTGCAACTTGTTAATGTTTCAGATTCAGGTATAAATATATATTCCAAACACGTTGTTTTTCTTATTTTTCTGTGCCGTTTATAATAAATAAAAAAGTAAAACTCGCCTAAAGACTCAAACATTACTTTTTTATTTACACTATGCTCGCAAAATTGCGAAAAACTTCCT
>ERZ857922.386-NODE-386-length-68728-cov-11.298239_pt1 | contig 68728 bp, 86 predicted proteins | sample MGYA00519579_ERZ857922 | MGnify/ENA primary metagenome ERZ857922 (study PRJEB31778, sample SAMEA3449375) | human gut metagenome | biome: human gut; feature: human-associated habitat; material: faeces | place: United Kingdom | collected 2010/2012 ... | reverse complement strand
TTATTTACATCATTTTTCTTATTTACACCATCTAAGGACTTCATTGTCGGGAATAACAATACGTCTCTAATAGCCTGTGAATCAGTTAATAACATACAAAGTCTGTCAATTCCATAACCGATACCACCTGTAGGAGGCATACCTACTTCAAGTGCATACAAGAAGTCTTCATCTGTATGGTTAGCTTCTTCATCACCTGCGTCAGCTGCTGCATCCTGAAGTTTAAATCTTTCTCTCTGATCAATCGGATCATTAAGTTCTGAATATGCATTACACATTTCCCATGTGTTAATAAATAATTCAAAACGTTCTACCTTATTAGGATCTTCAGGTTTCTTCTTTGTAAGTGGAGAAATCGCAATTGGGTGATCCATAACAAATGTAGGCTGAATAAGTTTCTCTTCGCAGAATTCTTCAAAGAAAAGATTAATGATTTCGCCTTTTCCATGTCTTTCTTCAAATTCTACATTATGTTCCTTTGCTAAAGCTTTAGCTTCTTCATCTGTTGCAACTGTGTCAAAATCAATTCCTGTATATTTCTTAATACAATCAACCATTGTAATTCTTTCAAACGGCTTACCAAAATCGATTTCAATTCCATTGTAAGTAAACTTTGTGCTACCTACAACCTTTTCTGCAAGGTATCTGAACATCTCTTCTGTAAGGTCCATCATACCATAATAATCTGTATATGCCTGATATAATTCCATAAGTGTAAATTCAGGATTATGTCTTGTATCTACACCTTCGTTACGAAATACTCTACCGATTTCGTATACTCTTTCTAAACCACCAACGATAAGTCTCTTAAGGTATAATTCAAGAGAAATACGAAGTTTAACATCTTCATCTAATGAATTGTAATGTGTTTCAAATGGTCTTGCTGCTGCACCACCTGCGTTGTGTACAAGCATAGGTGTCTCGACTTCCATAAAGTCTTTTGCATCAAGGAAGTTTCTGATTTCCTTAATAATCTTTGAACGCTTAATGAAAGTTTCCTTTGATTCCTGATTCATAATTAAATCAAGATATCTCTGACGGTATCTCATATCTGTATTTGTAAGACCATGATGCTTTTCAGGAAGAATCTGAAGACTCTTTGTAAGAAGAGTAACTTCTGTTGCATGAATACTCATTTCACCTGTCTTAGTCTTAAATGGATAACCTTTAACTCCAACGATATCACCGATATCCATTTTCTTGAAATCCTTATATTCTTCCCATGGTTCTTCTTTGCTTATATCATTTCTTGCAACATAAACCTGAATGTTACCATCTCTATCCTGAACGTTACAGAATGAAGCCTTACCCATTACACGTTTTAACATAATACGTCCGGCAATTGAAACTAATTTAGAGTCTTCTCTGATTAATTTTCCTTCTTCATCATGTCCACATTCTAACTTGTCAAAATTATCTTTAATTTCCTGGCTATGATATGTTACTTCATATTTTGTAATCTGAAAAGGATCCTTTCCCTTTTCCTGCAAATCAGCTAATTTTTCACGTCTTACCTTTAAAAGCTGATTAATATCCTGCTGCTGATTCTGGTTATTCTGCTGTCCCATTGTTACTCCTTTATATCTATATCTTTTTGTGAATTTTTATTAAAATTAAAGTACCTTCTTAATCTCTAATACTTTATATTTAGCTTCTCCATCTGCTAATTCAACAAGTACATCATCACCTACTTCATGACCAAGTAATGCCATTCCTAATGGAGATTCATTTGAAAGTTTCTGCTGAAGACTGTTTGCTTCTGTAGAACCTACAATGCTAAATTCTAATTCTTCATCAAATTCATAATCGTAGATTTTTACATGACATCCAACACTGATTTTATTAATATCAACGTCCTCATCAGCAACTACTTCAACATTTTTAAGAATTTTTTCGATTTCATCTATTCTTGCTTCAATATCTCTCTGCTCATCTTTTGCAGCATCATATTCAGCGTTTTCTGATAAATCGCCCTGTTCTCTTGCTTCCTTAATTTTCTGAGCGACTTCTCTACGTCTATTTACCTTTAAATCTTCTAATTCTTTTTCCAATCTATCAAGTCCGGCTTTTGTAAGTACGTTCTTCTTTGTTTCTGCCATTTTTTTAATCCTCCGATCAAATTTTTATATTTAAAGTTTTACAATTAATAATAGCCTAACACGGCATTAATGTCAATGTTTATTGCAGTTTCGCGTTAACCGTCTCTACCAAATTTTCCATAGTTTCAATCTGGTTACACATACGTCTAAGTTCTGCTGAATGTGGCAAACCTGCCGTATACCATGCGATATGTTTTCGCATTTCTCTAATACCTGTATACTCACCTTTATAATCAACAAGCATTTTAGCATGTCTTATAATCATTTCTCTTATATCATTTATTGTCGGTTTGTCTATAACATTCCCATTTTCAAGATATTCTTTAATTTCTCTAAATATCCATGGATTTCCTCTTGCACCTCTTGCAACCATTAATCCGTCACATCCGGTATATTCTTTCATTGCCTTTGCATCCTCAGCTGAAAAAATATCTCCATTTCCAATTACGGGAATCTTTACTGCTTTTTTTACATCTTTTATTACATCCCAATCTGCCTTGCCACTATAGTATTGTTCTCTCGTTCTTCCATGAACTGCTATAGCCGATACACCACAGCTTTCTGCAATTTTTGCAATTTCAACAGCATAAACCGTTCCATTTTCAAAGCCTTTTCGTATCTTTACAGTGACAGGTTTATTTACGGCCTTAACCATTTTTGTAAGAATTTCTTCTACTAATTTTGGCTGTTTTAACAATGCTGAACCTTCGCCGTTATTTACAATTTTAGGAACCGGGCATCCCATATTTATGTCGATAAAATCGCACTCTCCTTCTTCAACCTGTGCTGCAATCTGTGCCATTATATCAGGGTCAGAGCCAAATAACTGAACTCCTACAGGATGTTCATTTTTATCTATATTCAATAATTCTTTGGTATTCTTGTTTTTATATAGAATTGCCTTTGCACTAACCATTTCCGTGTAAAGCATGTTGCATCCCATCTCTTTACACAATAAGCGAAATGGCAGGTCTGTTACTCCTGCCATTGGTCCAAGTGCCAAACAATTTTCAATTTCAATATTTCCTATCTTCATTAAGCACCTTTACTTTTTATTTTTTTCGTAAATAAGTCTCATTCCCTGAAGAGTGAGTTCCTTATCATAAATATCTATTCTATCCGTATTTTCATAAATAATTCTTCCAAGACCACCTGTTGCAATAACTTTTGCGTTGAGAAGTCCGCTTTCCTTTTTCATATTATCTATGATGTACTCTGTCTGTCCGATATAGCCATAAACTATACCCGCCTGCATACTCGTAATTGTATCTTTTCCAAGTATTGATTCAGGCTTTTTAATTTCAATTTCAGGAAGCTTTGCAGTATCATTCCATAATGCCTTTGCGCAAATTCTGATACCCGGAGATGTAACTCCTGCTGCAAACGTTCCATCTTTTGTAATTAAATCATATGTTGTAGCTGTTCCAAAATCAATTACAATACATGGTCCACCATACAATTCATATGCACCTACTGCATCTACGATTCTATCTGTTCCAACTTCCCTAGGATTTGCACGCTGAATCTTTATTCCCGTCTTTGTGCCTGCCTCAATAACAATAGGATGTAATCCAATATATTTGTAAATTCCATTTGTTAATGAGTACATAATCTTAGGTACAACCGATGATATTATTACTGCTTCAATATCTTTAGGTGAAATACCTTTTCGTCCAAGCATTTCTGCAATTAATACTCCATATTCATCTGATGTTCTTGCCATCTGAGTTGTCATTCTAAATGTAGCATAAACTTTTTTTTCTTTAAATACACCAAGTGTAATATTAGTATTACCGGCGTCAACTGTAATTAACATTTATTCCTCTCCTAAAACAAATACTTTATAGTACATTTCCAGTGATTCTAAAAGTTCTCTCTTATCAAGCTGCATCTGCTTAACCTTTAATCCACATCCTATATCATCATATAAAAGGTCTCCCTCATCTGCCTCTGTGACAATCTGTAATGTTCCATCTTCTTCATATTGCAAAATAAGAATTCCACCTACTTCTTCTGTAAACAGCACACACATAATCTGCAATTCCTGTTTTACACGCTCCGGAAGATTAGAAAATTGATCGTTTAAATAATACTTTTTTTCATATGCATTAGACGCACACAAAACCATTTTTTCATTAAACATTCTGTTTTTCTCCGTTCTTTGTCATTTCGTCTTTTTTAACTTTACGCAAAATACAGAATTTGTCAAGAAAAACTTACTAATGTTAATAAAGTAGAGTAAATATCTGTTAATTATTAATACAACTCTTTTCCCATTTTGGCATTTTTTAATATTCAATTTGCCTTAACCAAATTAATTTGACAAATATTAGCTAAAACATAGCAAAAATTTAATTTTATAATTTCCCGGAATTTTGCTTTCTCCATTTGGTATTGCAGTTATATTTCCATTCATGTTTTCCATTGCTTCTTTTGCTATTGCAAGACCTAATCCGAAGTTTCCTTTTTCTCCTTTATAGAATCTTTCAAACAAATGAGGAATGTTCTTTTCAATTGTTCCATCTCCATCATCGTATATTTCAATTACGTTTTTACCTTCCATTACATATCCTCTGATAAAAACCTGTTTTTTTGCATATCTAATACAATTTGATGTAATGTTTAAAATAACATTATGGAACAAATCTTCGTCAATATTTATGCTCATCTGTTTATCTATTTCCATATCAATATCGATTTCTTCTTTTAATGCAATTCCTTTTATTCTCTGCAAAGCATCTAACATAATCTCTCTTGCATTAAATTTCTCAATGGAAACATTATACATCTTACTATCAAATTTGGATAATGTAAGAAGTTCAGCCACCATCTTATTTAGTTTTATACTTTCCTGTCTGATGACTGATGCCGCCCCTACATTATCGCTTAATATTCCACTTTCAATACCTTCTGCATAACCTTGTATTGACATAAGTGGATTTCTAAACTCGTGAGAAATATTCTGATAAAAACTCTTTTGATTTTCGTCATTTGCTTTTAACTTTGCAGCCATATGATTAAGGCTCTTATACAAATCTTCTATTTCTTTATTTGACTGTCCTTCAATTTTATTTGTAAATATTCCATTTCCTACTTCATTTGCGTAAGCACAGGCTTTCATAATCTGATTGCTAATACTTTTTGACAATTTTACGAAAAATACAACACTTACTATCATGCAAATAAGTATAATAATCATTAATATTACATTAGAATTTACAAGATTGTCCGTCCCAGTCCTCGTATTCGTTACAAATACCATTGATGCATTTTTAACACCCTCGTAATTGTCTAAAGATACAACTGAAATGTAGCACTGATAATTATTAATTTTTTCTCTGTGGATATCTTTTTTTGATTTTGAAATTTTTATTATCTGACTATCATTTATTTCAAAATCACTATCACTTTTAAAACTTATATTTTCATTTCTCAAAATATAAAAATTTGTATTTCCTGATAATTTTGTGGAAGTAAGAGCTGCAACTAAATTTGTAAGAAGTTCTGACGAATCCCCTTCTTCATACGATGTTTGCACAAGTTTTTCCATAGTTGTCATTGTACTTGACAATTCTTTTTTAGCCGTGGTCTGTATATTATTAGTCATTACAACATTAAAAATAACTAAGATTATAATAGGTACTGCAACTGAAATTGCAAGCATTGATGACAATAATTGTTTATATATCGTTCTCATTTTACACCTGCTTCTTTAATGCCATTTTAAATCCATATCCCCATACTGTTTTTATTTCTACATTGCTGTCTGCTATTTTTCTTCTAAGCCTTTTTACTGTATCATCTGTAGCTCTTGTATCAATATCATATGCGATTTTCCACACTTCTTTAAGTAATTCTTCTCTTGAAATTGCTTGATTATTTTTTTGTATAAGATATTTAAGAAAGTCGAATTCCAGTGGTGTAAGAGCAATTTCCTCATCATCTACATATGCCTGCTTCTTAGTCACATCAATTTTTATATTTCCAAATGTAACCTTTTCTACTTTTTCTACCTTATCCATCGAAATTCTTCTAAATAATGCCTGAACTCTCGCCACAAGTTCTATTGGTGAAAACGGCTTTGTCAGATAATCATCCCCGCCAACACTTATTCCTTTTATCCTATCCTCTTCGCTATCTTTTGCTGATAAAATGATTATTGGAGCATTTGCTATTTGTCTTATCTGCCTGCATATTTCCACACCATCTGTTCCCGGCATAATAACATCTAAAATTATCATATCAGCATTTTTTTCTTTATATCTTTTAAATAAATCATCTCCATTAGAAAATGTCTCAACTTCATATCCCTGATTTTCTAAGAAACATTTTACTAACTCACGTATATTCTTTTCATCATCAGCTATATAAATTAATTCGCTCATTTTTATCCCTCTTATAAAATATGTAATGCCCCCGCCCTTCGGTCAGCGGCTATTCGTCGGAAACATTTATAAAAAATGAACTTTGTTCATTTTGTTTCCTCCTATTTACGGTTATCTTTAATTTTCTGAAACTACAGATTCTAATTCTAACGATGCTATCTGTATTTTTCGGTTATCGCAATTTAATCTTCTGTCTGTTGTAGTAATAACCTTGCTTTCTGTTACTTTTTGACTGCTTCTAATATATTTTTTCATTTCATTTGATTCTTTTGTAGCTTTTCTCAAAATATATGAAAGCTTGTTCTGACTCTTTATATATTTTATCTGTTGTTTTTTTATATAACTTTTCTTCTTATTATTTAATTTTGCATTTTCCATCTTTAAGCTTTTCTTCTGGCATACTTCCTTCTGTGCACGTATTCTTTCAGTATATATTTTCAAATTTTCAGTATATTCATTTATTTTTATTTTAAATTCTTCTGTTGGTTTTGTATTCTTTTTTATTAATTCTATGCATTTATTGTTTATTTCTGTAAGTTTTACACTTTTAGTATCAATAATAGAATTATTGTCTTCTATAATTACATCTAATTCTTCATTTGTCATAACATTATAATCTACTGCCGCAAATGCACTCATGCTATAAATCATAATTATTGTCATTGTTATAAAAAATGTCTGTGCTATTCTTTTCATTTTACCCTTCCTTTTAATCCTTTAAAATATCATTTAATTCTTCTAACTGCTTAATCGCTTCATCTAAAGCGTCCTGTGTACTTTCTTCATTATTTGTACTTACTTCTTGATTTGTTGTTTCTTCTATATATGTATTATCATTTACAGCAGTTGTCTCTTTTATTTTTTCTTTTCCATTGCATGCACATATTGTTATGCCGGCAACGCATAACATAACTCCTATGATTGTCTTTTTTATTATCTTATCCATTTTTCCCCTCTAATCATTCGTCTGCCTTTGTTTATTATAAAGTTTCATATTCACTTATTCAATTATACTGATGTGGCAATTTTGCGGTAATTTTTGTGGCATTCGTAGTATCCTCAAAAAAAGGGACAGGTTCTCTCTGAAAGCAAGCTTTCTTAAGAACCTGTCTTTTTTTATTATTAGTCTTTTATTACTTCTGTTATTGCTTTTACTGAGCCTGCGAGTCCCTGAATGTCAGATGGGATTATAATCTTTGTTGCCTGACCGTCTGCTGCCGCAGCAAATGCTTCTAAGCTCTTTAATGTAAGTACTGACTGGTCTGCTCCTGCTTCTTTTATTAATTTGATACCTTCTGCAGTTGCATTCTGTACTTTAAGAATTGCCTGTGCTTCACCTTCTGCTTCAAGAATTCTTTTCTGTTTTTCAGCGTCAGCCTTTAAGATTGCTGCCTGTTTTTCTGCCTCTGCTTCAAGTACTGCTGATTCTTTCTTTCCTTCTGCTCTAAGAATAGCTGACTTCTTTTCACCTTCTGCAATTAAGATTGCTTCTCTACGTTCACGTTCAGCCTTCATCTGCTTTTCCATCGCATCCTGAATTGCTGTTGGTGGAATGATGTTCTTAAGTTCCACTCTGTTAACTTTAATTCCCCATGGATCTGTTGCTTCATCTAAAGACTGTCTCATCTTAGCATTAATAATTTCTCTAGATGTAAGTGTTTCATCTAATTCCAAATCACCAATAATATTTCTAAGAGTTGTTGCCGTTAAATTTTCAATAGCCATAATAGGACTTTCTACACCATAGCAGAAAAGTTTAGGATCTGTAATCTGGAAAAATACAACTGTATCAATTCTCATTGTTACGTTATCCTTTGTAATAACCGGCTGAGGTGCGAAATCAACAACCTGTTCCTTCAAGTTAACTTTTCTTGCTACCATATCTAAAAATGGCACTTTAAAATGAAGACCTACAGACCATGTGCATTTATATCCTCCAAGTCTTTCAATAACATAGGCATGTGCCTGTGGTACAATCTTTACGCATGTTGATACTAAAATCAACGCTAATACTACTACTACAATTAATAATGGCATTTTACTCCTCCTCACTCTTACTTCATGCTCAATTATTTAGTTCCGTTTTTTCGACAATAACTTTGACACCCTCAACCCTTAATACTTTTACATATTCTCCGGCTTCTATGATTTCTCCATTATCAGTTCTTGCTGTCCAGTCCATTCCATCAATCTTTACAGTACCGGTTGCAAGTACGTTGTTTATATCAGCCGTCACTTCTCCAACCTTTCCTTCCATGGACTCAACATTTGTTTTTTCAGGATCTTTGTTAATATAATTTACTGCAAATGGGCGAATAAATAATAATATTAAGATTGACACAACAACAAAAACTATTGCCTGCACAATCAAATTTGCCCCCAATGCCGAAACTAAGCATGCGGCCAGTGCTCCTATAGCAAACCATATACTTGTTAATCCCATTGTTATTAACTCTGAAACTGCAAGTATAACAAACAGAGCCAGCCATACTACAACATAATCCATATTTCGCTCCTTTCTGCATTTTTCTATATTATTCTATCATACATATATATCTTTTTACAATAAATATTATGTTACTTTGAATACATTTAATTACCTGATTTTGCAAATATGAAAAACAATTTTTCAAAGTGAATAGCCTTAATAGGCATTTGTCCTAGGGTTCAATATCAACATTATTTATACCGGTTTTCCTCTATTTTATATGTTTATTAATTCATAATTGTATGAAGCATCAGACTGTAATTAACAATTATTTACTATTTTAAGGCACTTTTTTATTGGTATATTTGATACATTTTCTTAAATTACGACTTATTATTTGTGTGTATTGCCAAATTTGTTTTCCATTTATTGCAAATTTTTTTTGCCCGCGTTATTATTATCTTCGGAATATTATAGAAAATTTTATTTATATAGGTTGATTTACTTACAATATTGGTGGGCTTTTATTAATCGACCTTACAAAAAGGAGGATTTCATTATGGCAACATCAAAAGTTACAAAAACTGTTGCAAAAGAAACTGCAAAAAAAGTTGATACAAAAGCTGAAGTTAAGGACACAAAAAAGGAAACTGTTAAAGTTACTCCAGTAAAAAAGGAAACTGTTAAGGTTGAACCTAAGAAGGAAGCTGCTAAAGCTACTGAAGTAAAGAAAGAAGCTGTTAAAGCTGAACCTAAGAAGGAAGTTGCTAAAGCTACTGAAGTAAAGAAAGAAGCTGTTAAGACTGAACCTAAGAAGGAAGCTGTTAAGGCTGAACCTAAGAAGGAAGCTGCTAAGAAGACTACAACTAAAAAAGCTACTGCTAAAAAGGTTGAAAAAGTATTAGTTCAGTTCTATGGAAAAGAATTTGATGTTGAAGCATTAAAGGAAGCTGCTAAAGCTGATTACACAGCTAAAACAGGAAAGAAAACAGTTACATCTGTTGAACTTTATATCAAACCTGAAGATAATCGTGCTTACTATGTTATCGACAAAGCTACAGGTTTTATTACATTATAATTAAACAATTACATATATTATAAAAAAGCAATTGCACCACGTTTAATACATTGGTGCAATTGCTTTTTATTTATTAAAACAATCTTAATTTTAATATATTGTTTCATAAGAACTATATAACATTGCTGTCTTCATTAGATTTTTAATACAATATTATTTATTTTCTTCATTTTCTACATTTGCAAGAAATTCATTTAACTTTACTGTAAGTGCATCAGCATCAATGCCATGTACCATGCAAGCTTCTTCTAATGATTCTCCCTGAGATGCAGGACATCCTATACAATGCATTCCTTCATTTAATAAAATAGGAACTACTCCCATATTAATTTTTAAAATATCGCCGATAATCATATTCTTTGTAATCTGTGCCATGATAAGTTCTCCTTCTATCTATACAGTAGTAGTTTTTAAAGACCCTCTCCAAGGTCTTTCTGACAAACCAATTGTAATATTAACTCTTTTATAATTCAATACTTTCCATATATAATTGATATATTAAAAGATATTTAACTAAATTCAATTCTATTTTTAGTATATAACCATTACATTTTTATAATTCACTAAATTAATATTAGTATGTTTCAGGTTCGTCGTATTCAACACCAAATGTTTCAACTGTAACTTTTTTCATCTTCTGTTCATTAACAGGTCTGTCCATAGCGCCTGTCTTTGTTGTTGCTATTGCATCTACAACATCCATTCCTTCGATGATTTTTCCAAATGCAGCATACTGTCCATCCAAATGTGGTGCAGCTTCATGCATAATAAAGAACTGTGAACCTGCACTATCAGGATCCATTGCTCTAGCCATAGATAATACACCCGGTGTATGCTTAAGGTCATTTGCAAAACCATTATAATTGAATTCACCCTGAATACTGTATCCCGGGCCACCCATTCCTGTTCCTTCGGGATCTCCACCCTGAATCATAAATCCTTCAATTACTCTATGAAAAATTATTCCATCATAGAAGCCTTTTTTTACAAGGCTGATAAAATTATTTACTGTATTAGGAGCAACTTCAGGATATAATTCAGCTTTCATTATATCTCCGTTCTCCATCTCGATTGTTACTATTGGATTCTTGTCTGCCATTGCTTTTCCTCCGTTCATATTTTGTTCATACTAAATTAAATATACTTTCACATTGAAAACATCATTTTTTCACGATTTAACTTTAGTATATATATTGTAAACAAAAACAGTTGTTACTGATTTTGTTACTCGTTTTTTCATATTTTTTCATAATTTTGAATATGCATCAGGCATATTCGTGAATCGGCTAAGGAGTCGATTCTCCTCCCTTTTTTTATTAGAATAAATTTACCCGAGAGAGATACAAGTATTTGTATCTCTCTTTGGTTTTTTCAATACAAAACTTTATCACATTAACATAAATGTTGCAATCTTTAAGAATAATACAAGCGAAATAGCATCAACGATTGTTGTAATAAATGGGCTAGCCATAACTGCAGGGTCAAATCCTAACTGATTTGCCAATATTGGAAGTATACATCCAACCAACTTAGCACACATAACTGTAATACATAATGTAATACATACAGTAACATTTACCATTATAGCTTCATGTGTAATTCCTGTACCTAAAGCATTCATAATTAAAACTCTTATGAAATTAACTACTGCTAGCATTAAGCCACATAAAACCGCAACTCTTATTTCTTTCCATATTACTTTAAATATATCTTTAAATTCTACTTCATTAAGAGATATTGCACGAATGATAGTTACTGATGCCTGTCCACCTGAGTTTCCACCGGTATCCATTAACATAGGTATAAAAGCAACTAATCCTGTAATTCCTGCAAGTTTTGCTTCAAAACTGTCTATTATTGTACCTGTAATTGTAGCTGATATCATTAATATAAGAAGCCATGGAATTCTTGATTTAAATGTTTCAAATATTCCCGTTCTAAAATATGACTTGTCAGATGGTAAAATAGCTGCCATCTTTTCCATATCCTCTGTTGCCTCTTCTTCAATAATTTCCAAAATATCATCGACCGTAATAATACCAACGAGTCTGTTTTCACTGTCTACTACAGGCATCGCCATAAAATCGTATTTTTGAAATTGTCTGGCTACAGTTTCCTGATCATCTAACGTACTTACAGTAATCACATTTTCATCCATTATATCGCTTACAATAGCATCAGGATTGCCAAGAAGCAAAGTTCTAAGTGTTACCGACCCTACCAAATGCCTTTGCAAATCAAGTACGTAACAGGTATTGATTGTCTCCTTATCAATTCCTATTTTTCTAATTCTTTCTAACGCCTGCTTTACAGTAATGTTTTCCTTCAAGTCAGCAAATTCGACTGTCATAATACTACCGGCAGAATCTTCCGGATATTTTAACAAATGATTTATATCATTTCGTGTTTCATCCGAAGCCAATGCCAAAATTCTTCTTACAACACTCGCCGGCATTTCTTCCATCAAATCGGCAGCATCATCAGCAAACATGTTTTCAATAATGTTTGTTGTTTCTTTATCTGTAAGGGAATTAATTATATACTGCTCAATTTCTACAGGAAGATGAGCAAATACATCTGCCGCTATATCTTTGGGGAGCAATCGGAATACCCTTATAAATTCCTGTGTTGGCAGTTCTTCCTGAAGTTCTTCTAATACTTCAGCTATATCCGCCTCATTCATGTCAGCAAACTCTTTTTTTACTAGTACATATTTCTTATCTTCAATTAGTTCAATTACTTTTTTCACTAATTCATCTAACTCGTCTAACATGATGCTCCTCCTTTCTATTCTATATATTATTAAATTTAATACTGAAATTAAGTATGGAAAATTTAATTTTGCTATCTGTATTTCTTATTAATATAAGATTATGAATATCAAAATTTAGTACTTTTCTTTTTTATTCATTTTTAGTATTTACACGCCACTTAATTCTACAACAATTATTTGCTCTTTTCAACTAAGAAAGGCTTTGCGTAACCTTATTTTACAATAATTTACTTTTAAATTTACTAAATATTTTTATTCAATTTTACTGCACTAACACGTTAAATTGACAAATTCTTTTTATTTCTTTAATATGATGCAAGAACCACTATAGAATCGAGGTATTTAATGGAAAGAGAAAAATTTAAATCGAGACTTGGCTTCATCCTTATTTCTGCTGGATGCGCCATTGGAATTGGCAATGTGTGGCGCTTTCCTTACGTTGTAGGTAATAATGGAGGCGGATGTTTCGTACTATTTTACATTTTGTTTTTAGTAATTTTAGGCTTACCTATTCTTACTATGGAATTTTCTGTCGGGCGTGCAAGTCAGCAAAGCATTTCACGTTCATTTAAGGCATTGGAAAAGAAAGGGCAATATTGGCATCTTCATGGATATGTCGGAATGGCTGGAAATTATATTTTAATGATGTTTTACACTACTGTTGCCGGATGGATGTTACGATACTTTTTCGACATGGCAAAAGGTGATTTTACAAACGCTACTACAGCAGATGTGCAGGCTCATTTTTCTGATATGCTTAATGTTCCATCAGAAATGATTTTCTGGACTGTAATTGTTATTATCCTTGGTTTCCTTGTATGCTCTTTAGGCTTACAAAATGGTGTTGAAAAAATATCAAAAACAATGATGATTGCACTTTTAATAATTATGGTAGTTTTAGCCATTAACAGTATTTTCCTTGATGGATCTGATAAAGGATTATATTTTTATCTTGTTCCTGATTTTAATAGAATAAAAGAAATCGGATTGGTAAATGTAATTGTTGCTGCTATGAATCAGGCATTCTTTACACTTAGTATAGGAATGGGTTCTATGGCAATTTTTGGAAGTTATTTGGGCAAGGACCGCAGCCTATTAGGTGAATCAATAAACATTGTCGCTTTAGACACTTTTGTAGCAATTGTATCAGGACTTATTATTTTTCCATCATGCTTTGCATTTGGAGTTAACCCAGATCAGGGACCTAGTCTTATTTTTGTTACTTTACCTAATATATTTGTTCAAATGCCCGGCGGAAGAATATGGGGAAGCTGCTTCTTTATATTTATGGCATTTGCCGCTTTTTCAACTGTAATTGCAGTATTTGAAAACATTATGTCCTCATGCATGGATTTATGGGGATGGTCCAGAAAGAAAACAGCTATTGTAAATACTATTGTTATTATATTAGCATCTCTTCCTTGTATTTTAGGATTTAACCTGCTATCAGGTTTTCATCCTTTAGGTGATGGAACTAGTGTTTTAGATTTAGAAGATTTTATGATTAGTAATTTAATTCTTCCAATTGGTTCCCTGATTTACACTTTATTCTGTACAAGCAAATATGGATGGGGATGGGATAATTACATTTTTGAGGTTAATTTAGGCTCAGGACTTAAGGTTCCAAATAAAATACGTATTTATTGTAAATGGATTTTACCTTTGATAACTTTAATAATTATTGTAAACGGATTAATTTCTGTTTTCTTCAAATAAGGCTGAAAGGCCCTGATATATTTATTGAAATTTACGCTCGCGCTGCTTGCCACTCAAAACAAAAGTGCACCGGAAGTTTTCATTCTTTCGGTGCACTTTTGCTATTTATCATGTTTAGTTTTTGATTTTAGTAGAATAAAATATCTCCATATGAAGGTACCGGCCATACTTCTTTGTCTACAATCATTTCAAGTTCATCTACAGGTTTTCTAAGTTCTGCCATTGCTGCCATTACTTCTGACTTGTAGCTTTCTGCCTTTTCCTGATTGTTATCAATGCTCTGAGCCTTAACTGTTGCCTTCTTTAAGTCTTCTAATCCTGCTTTAGTTTCATTTAACTTAGCTGTTACAGCATTTAATAATTCTATCTGAGTTGAAGCATCTGCTCCTGCCTCTTTTACTGCAATTGCTGTATCAGCAAGTTCTTTTGTATAGTATACAACTGATGGAATAAACATCTTGCTTGCCATATCAATCATAGTTAAAGCTTCGATATTTCTTACTCCTGCATACTGTTCAAATAAGATTTCCTTACGAGCTTCAAGTTCTGCCTTAGACATAATATTGAATCTTTCATACATCTTAACTGTTGAATCAGCTACTAATGAAGGAATTGCATCTACGATAGACTTGCAGTTTGGAAGTCCTCTCTTTTCAGCTTCTACAGGCCATTCTGCTGAATAACCGTTTCCGTTGAAGATAATTCTTTCATGTTCTCTCATAAGTTTTACTGTATATTCTTCTACAGCTTTATCTAAATCTTCTGCACCTGTAAGAGCATCAATTGCATCTGCAAATGCTTCTGCCATCATTGCACTAAGTACTGTATTTGTATCACCAATTGAGTTTGATGAAGCAACCATTCTGAATTCGAATCTGTTACCTGTAAATGCAAATGGTGATGTTCTGTTTCTATCTGTAGGATCCTTTTCTAATACAGGAAGTTTGTTAATACCAAAATCAATTACACCTGAATGAAGGCTTGAAGTAGCTTTTCCATTCTTAATAATCTGATCTACTACATCTCCAACCTGATCTCCTAAATAAATAGAAATGATTGCAGGTGGTGCTTCATTTGCTCCTAATCTGTGATCGTTACCTGTGTTAGAAGCGGCTGTTCTAAGCAATACTGCATGTTTGTCAACTGCTGACATAAGGCATGCAAGTACTAACTGGAATACTTTATTATTTTCAGGTTCTTTACCTGGTTTGAATAAGTTAATTCCGTCATCTGTTGTAAGTGACCAGTTGTTGTGTTTACCTGAACCATTAATTCCATCAAATGGTTTTTCATGTAATAAACAAACTAATCCATACTTCTTAGCTGTCTTCTTTAATACGTTCATTACTAAGTAGTTATTATCTAATGCTACATTTGAAACTGAGAAAATAGGTGCAATTTCATGCTGACAAGGAGCAACTTCATTATGCTGTGTCTTTGCTGTGATTCCTAATTTCCATAACTGTTCATCAACGTCTGACATAAATTTCTTAACTTTTTCTCTAATATCACCAAAATACTGATCTGACATTTCCTGTCCCTTTGGAGGCATAGCACCGAAAAGTGTACGTCCTGAGAATTTAAGGTCAGGTCTCTGTTCATATAAATCTTCAGGAATTAAGAAATATTCCTGTTCAGGACCAACATATGAAAGAACTCTTCTTGATGTTGTATTTCCTAATAATCTTAAAAGTCTTATACCATATTTACTTACTGCATGCATTGCTTTAAGTAAAGGTGTCTTTGTATCAAGTGATTCACCTGTGTATGAGCAAAATGCTGTTGGAATGCAAAGTGTATCATCTTTTATGTAAGCAGGTGATGTAACATCCCATGCTGTATAACCTCTTGCTCCACATGTCTGTCTCAATCCACCTGATGGGAATGATGATGCATCAGGTTCTCCCATTAATAAATCTTTTCCTGTAAATGTATTATCAATCTTACCATCTGTTGGTAATGATGCGAAGGAATCATGTTTTTCAGCTCCTACTGAAATGATATATGGCTGGAATACATGTGTATAATGTGTAGCACCTTTTTCAACAGCCCATTCCTTCATAGCCTGTGCAACGATGTTTGCGATATCCATTGTGATATCTCCACCTTCGTGCATAATTTTCTTAATTTCATTGTAAGTTGCTTCAGGTAAACGATTCTTCATTACTGATTCATCGAATACATTCTGTCCAAATACTTCTGATACATTAACTCCCATAGTGTCTGTTCCTTTCTATACTTAACTATTTTTCATTCCGCTAATTTAAAAAGGCATTTACTCTGTCCACTCTATATGTCTTTAGCCTTGTAATAAAAAAAGGCTTTTCTCCAAATAATTCTTTGAAGAACGCCCTTGTTCTTAATCTCATTTAGCGGTGAGGTTTCCCTCGTCGATATATAAGTTACACTATTTCTTAATAAAAATCAATACCATTCCCTAAAATCCCTTATTTTTTTAAGTATTACTTAATAAAATTAAGTTAGTTTGCACTAATCCACTACTTCTTCCCCTCTATACATACATACAACCATTCTGTTACCATTGTTATCCACACAAGTAGAACATATCAAAATCTTGTCTGATACACCTGGTATTTTACTGTCATACTTGAAATTACTCTTGTCATAAGTCTTCTTAATCCATTTAGCAAACTCATCATCATCTTTAAAGCCAAACTTATATATATCTTCATTATCTGCCTTAGTTCTAAATGACGAAAATACGTGATAAATATAATGACGATGTCCCACATAAACATCAAATGTCTGATTTTTCTTGCAAAAATCTTCTTTTGAAAATTTCATTAAATCGTGAAACATTGAACCATCCATCATGTTGTGTCCATACACAACACTCATTCTGGCATCAAGTCCTCCACAACGTGAATCCATAAAAATAGCTCCACCACCATTTGCCACTTTATCTGAACCTTTTACCAAGTAATAATCGTTATCACTATGCTGAACTATAGGGTACTGAATTCTTGTGCCATCAAGTTTAATATATCCTTTTGACTCATCATTATATTTTAACATTGCATCATAGTCCCATACCCATTTGGTTATTGTTCCCTGGTATTCTGCACTACTAGCTGTCTGAGCTGTATCTGTCGTATCTGCCGTCTGTTCTGTACTCTGTATCTGATTAAACATTTCATCAACTGCACTATATTTTTCCTGAGCTGCCGTATAATCCAAATATGAATCCATCAATTCATATGATGCATATCCAAATGCTATACCGGCAACAGCAAATGCTATTACCCTCACTATGTTATATGCAATTCCTGATATTTTGTTTTTCTTATTTTCAGTATTTTCTTTTTTTTCAGAATCAAATCCTATCCTTAATTCATCATCTATTTTATTATCTCTTATTTTGATATTATTTTCTATTTTATTATCTCTTATTTTAATATTATTTTCTATTTTATTATCTACAAATTCTTTTCTATTCATACAATAAAATACTCTTTTAAATCCTAAATATTATTAAAGGCTCCCGCTTCAAGCAGGAGCCCATTGTTACTAATATTATGTGCTTCCTAAAAATATATTTCAGGATGCCCGGTCTGTTATATGCCTATTCAAAAGCCTTTCCAACTGAACCGAATAATTCCATTTTTTCTTTTACTGTTGCTCTAATAGCTTCTGCACCTGGAGCAAGTAACTTACGAGGATCAAATCCTTTTCCTTCTAAGTCCTTTCCTGCTTCGATGTACTTTCTTGTTGCATCAGCAAATGATAACTGACATTCTGTATTAACGTTAATCTTAGATACACCAAGATCAATTGCTTTCTTAATCATATCTGCTGGGATACCTGTACCACCATGAAGAACTAATGGCATAATTCCTGTCTTCTGCTGAATTGCATCAAGAGTTTCAAAACTAAGTCCTTCCCAGTTTTCAGGATATTTTCCATGAATGTTACCGATACCTGCTGCAAGCATATCTACACCAAGATCAGCTACTGCCTTACATTCATCAGGGTCAGCACATTCGCCTCTTCCGATAACTCCATCTTCTTCACCACCAATTGAACCAACTTCTGCTTCAATTGACATATCCATATTATGAGCTACTGCTACTAATTCTTTTGTCTTAGCAATGTTCTCTTCAATTGGATAATGTGAACCATCAAACATAATAGATGTAAATCCTGCCTTAATACATTTATAACATCCTTCGTATGTTCCGTGATCTAAGTGAAGAGCTACAGGAACTGTAATTCCTAATTCTTCATCCATAGCCTTAACCATAGCAGCTACTGTCTTAAATCCTGTCATGTACTTTCCTGCACCTTCAGATACACCTAAAATAACAGGGCTCTTTAATTCTTCTGCTGTTAAAAGAATTGACTTTGTCCATTCAAGATTGTTGATGTTGAACTGTCCTACAGCATAATGACCTGCTTTTGCTTTTTCTAACATTTCTTTTGCTGAAACTAACATATTGTACCTCCGTATGTTTTATATTTATAGAGATTTTTTCTAACCGTGTTTATTATACCCCATTTTCAGAGTATTGCAAACATATTTCTTATTTAAAACCATTAGTTTTACTAATTTTACCCTGTGTTTTTTCTTATTTTACGGTAATTGATTTTATTTTACTCCATTTTCCAAATACTTTTTTGTTTTTTGAATCCAATTTATAGCCTCTTACCTTAACATAATAAGTCTTACCTGATTTCAAAAATGGAATAGTAATATTTTTTGAAGTTGTTGAAGTAACTTTTCCTTTTTTCAACTTTTTGTTTGTTCCATATTTTATCTGGTAACCCTTTGGACTATCTGCTTTTTTTCCTTTTATACTATATTTAGCATAAATAGTGCCTTTCTTTTTATTAACTAATTTTGTTAATTTAGGCTGCTTTACAGTTACCTTTGTCCATTTAGCTACTATAGTTGTATTCTGCCTTACTCTGTACTTTTCTGTTATTTCTTTTCCGTCACTTGTGTACCAGCCGTTAAATGTATATCTTTTTTTTGTTAAAACAGGCAAATCAAGTGTTTCTCCGTCATATGCATTAACATTTGACACAGTCTTCTTTCCATCTTTCATGGTTATCTGATATGTAGGAACCTGATTCTGTTCTGTCCATTTTGCCGAATTGGTTCCATTATCACTTGTTCTCTGATATGCTCTGACATAATCTACTTCCATTGTTGCCGGAAGTGTTCCTGCATCAGGTGCTACTCCCGGAAGATTTCCTCCAACTGCCATATTCAATAAGAAGTAATATGATTTCATTCCTTCGTCTTTTTTATCTGCTGTTGAAATATTTACTTTATAAAATTCAACATCATCTACAAAATAATGTATATATTCATTGTCCCATTCAACTGCATAAATGTGCCACTGCGTTTTGTCATACCAGTTATATCTTGAATATGAAGCATTCAACTGACCGGAAACATATTTGTTATCATATGGACTGTCATCTCCAACTCCTGCATTCCAATGAAAGGCTCCCTGTGCAAAGCTAATTGTATTCCACGCTTCCAAAATATCAATTTCTCCACACCATGGCCATCCTTTCTGATTAACTCCAAGCATCCAAAATGCCGGCCATACACCTTTTAATGATGGAAGTTTTATTCTTGCTTCCATTCTGCCATACTGAAAATCCTGTTTTCCGGCTGTTGTTATTCTACCTGATGTATAAGAATATGTAACTTTTGAATTTTTTGGATCAACTGTTTTTTCTTCAAGTGCTGTTATTTTTAATGTTCCGTCTGAAACACTTACATTCTTTTCACTATCTGTATAATATTCTAATTCATTGTTTCCCCAGCCCGGATTTTTTCCGTCTGTTCCACTATTTCCTATATTGTAGTTCCAATTATTTGTATTAAGCGATGTTCCATTAAATTCATCGCTCCATACAAGCTTATATGCTGTATTCTTTTTTTCTGCTGCATGAACATTTTTTACATTTGCCACCGGCATGCATGTAACAACCATTGCTACTGCTAAAGTTGTTCCTATTACTTTGTTCATTAACTTTCTCATAATGCTCTCCTACTTTTAAATTGTACTTCTATGTTTTTATTTTGCTCTTAGCATAATTTTTATTATAGAACATATCAAAAGATTATTTTACTTTTCTTACTTTACTCCATTTTCCATATACTTTAGTACCATTCACTACTTTATATGCTCTGACTCTAACATAATATTTCTTATTTGACTTTATTTTTTTGACAATTACAGTTGTTTTCTTTGTGTTTATAGTTTTCACTTTTTTAAATTTAACATTCCGTGCCACATTCAACTGATAACCCGAAACTTTAGCTATCTTTTTAATTTTGATGACAGCTTTGCCTTTTTTCTTTACGGCTGACTTTATAACAGCTTTTTTTACTGAAGGCGTAACAGTTATATTATTATCTCCATTATTATCTCTATTATTATCTGTAATATCCTGTTCAACCTTATGTGGTACTGACCATTTTGCAGTCAACTCAATACTGCCTCTAACTCTCATAGTGTTAATTGCTTTCTGATTATCACTTGTATACCAGCCTTCAAAACCATTTTCTCCGGCATATACACTTGGGATTTCAAGAGTTTCACCATCATAACATGTAAATGTACTCATTACTTTATTTTCATCTTTAAATGTAACTGTATGTATAGGCACCTCGCCTTGTTCAGTCCATGTAGCTGTATTTCCACCCTGATCGCTTGTTTTCTGATAAGCTCTTACATAATCCACCTCCATTGTCGCAGGTAAAGTGTTATATGTAGGAGTTGTCCCTGGAAGATTTCCACCTACTGCCACATTTAAAATGAAATAATAATACTTAGTTGCTTCATCCTTTTTATCTGCATTTGTAACATCAACTGAAAAATATAATGTATCATCTACAAAATATTTTATTATCTTATCATTCCATTCAACTGCATAAATATGCCACTGTGTTTTATCGTACCAATTATATGCTGTATATCTTGCATTTAACTGTCTTGAAATATAATTTGGACTATATGCATTACTTTCTCCACCTGTATTCCAATGAAAAGCTCCCTGTGCGAAATTATCTGTGTTCCAAGCTTCTAATATATCAATTTCTCCACACCATGGCCATCCTTTCTGATCAACTCCAAGCATCCAGAATGCCGGCCACACACCTTTTAATGATGGAAGCTTTATTCTTGCTTCCATACGTCCATATTTAAAAGTCTGTTTTCCTGCTGTCTTGATTCTTCCTGATGTATAATTATATTTATTAAATTTCTGTTCTAATGCTGTAATCTTTAATGTTCCATCAGATACATAGACATTATCTGTTCTGTTTGTGTAATACTCTTTTTCATTATTTCCCCAACCTACATTTGATCCTCCATTTCCTAAATCATATGTCCAGTTGTCTGTATTAAGAGCTGTCCCATTAAATTCATCACTCCATACGAGTTTGTAATCACTTCCTGCAGTGTCTGCTTTAACCTCTGTTGTATTAAACTGAACTGCTGCACTAGTTAATACCATTGTAAATGCTAATGTTCCAGTTAATAATTTTTCTTTAAACCCTTTCATTCTTTATTTTCTCCTTTTCCTAATTTTATATTGTATGCTATCTGTAAATTTCATCAATTCAAAAATAGCCATTATACCAATTTAAATATACCACATAAAATTTGTCATAAAAAGTATTCACTTTAATTTAAAAGTACTCTTTTTTTAGTTTTTCTAAAAACGTTTTTACTTTTTCCTTCTTTTTAATTATTTTGCCTTATTTTATCAAACCTTTTATACACGTTATATTTTGAATTTTTATCAAAAAATGAATAAGTTTTTTTATTTTAAACTTATCCATTTTTTCATTTTTAAAAAATATTTTTTTATATTTTTTAACTTTAATTGTCAAATTTATTAGGGAATAAATGTGATATATCAAGATAATCAGGTATTCCTCTTTGATATTTAACAACCGGCTCCCCTAAAATCAAGGGATATGCATAGTCTATAAATTCCTGTGTAACATTATTTCCACGTTCATTTATCCATTCTCTTGGTACATGCTTTACAAGTCCTGCTACATTTTCAACAGGAGTCTCACCCATATCTACTGAATAAGGCTCATTATCTTTTCTAATAGTTGTAACCATTATTCCTGTCTTTCCTGCAATTGCACATTCAACTGCATGTCTTCCTAATCTAAATGCTTCACCTATATCTGTAATTGATGACATATGAGCTGCACTTCTTTGTAAAATATTTATTTCAACTGAACGTACTTTTACCTGAATGCTTTCCTTCACAATATATTCAAGGCACTTCCCTGTTCCGCTTAACTGACTGTGTCCAAATGTATCTTCAACAGCATTTGTCGCACTTATATAATTCCCATCTGCATCTTTTATTCCTTCTGAAACAGCAACTACAACGTTATTATATTTATCCATAGCAGCCTTTACATCTTCAATAAATTCATCTTTATTAAAAGCTACTTCCGGCAAATAAATAAGATGCGGTGCGTCATTATATTTGTTTCTTGCCAACGCAGCTGCTCCTGTAAGCCACCCTGCATCTCTTCCCATAATTTCCACAATAGTAACACTATTAATTGGATATATGCTTGTATCATGACCTATTTCAAGTAATGTTGATGCAATATATTTAGCTGCTGAACCATATCCCGGAGTATGGTCTGTTACGCATAAGTCATTATCGATTGTCTTAGGAATTCCAATTATCTTAATGTCACTTCCTATTGCTAATGCATATTTGCTTAATTTATCAACTGTATCCATAGAATCATTTCCACCAATATAGAAAAATGCATCTATTTCATATTCGGCAAATTTTTTAAAGATGTACGCATATGGTGTATCATCCTCTTTATAATCAGGCAACTGATAACGACATGACCCTAAATACATTGAAGGTGATTTTTTTAATAATTCTATAAACATAGGCGTTGTCTCAACTTTATGTGTCAAATCCATAAGTCTTGAATTTAAAAGCCCCTGAACTCCATTAATCGAACCATATACTTTATAAAATTTTTTACTATCAATAGCTCCCTGTATAACTCCTGCAAGACTTGCATTTATTGCTACTGTTGGTCCGCCCGACTGGGCAACTAAACAATTTCTCATAATTTCCTCCTAAAAAGTCAAACTATTTCTAGTATAAACGAATTTGTGACAAAAAACTATATCTATGTTCAGAACTTTTTATTTTTATTTGCATAAAATACTAATGTAAACATTAGAAAGATGGTGTATAAATGAACTGCACAAATTGTAATATGCATTCTAACCAGATGTCTCCCTGCAGATGTAGCAATCAGGCACGAATGAACAATATGTACCGTGGTCGCAATCAAATGAGTGGAAATATGAATCAGCCTTGTTCTTCATGCAGGAATGCCGGTCCTAATAAAAAAGATGATAAACATGATAAAGAAATGAATTCATGCCCTTGTCATAAAGATGGTTGTGACATAGGAACTGATCATGTCGATAAAATGAATCCGGCTATGGCATTTGTTCCATGGCAAAAATGGGGTGAACTTTTCGATATGTGTGATGCATTTGAATGCGGAACCATATTTAAAGATTTAAATAAACCATGGAGGGGTAGAAATGAAGAATAATGCAAATCGTTTAAAACTTATGAAAATAATTAATCAGGCAAGTTTTGCAATGGATGACGTAAAATTATTTTTAGATACTCATCCCAGTTGCTCTGAAGCGATTGAATATTATAAGAAAGTTAAAAAAATAAGAATGGATGCCGTAGATGAATATACAAGGGAATTTGGTCCCATTACAGCCTACGACGTTGATGTTAAAGACTATTGGAATTGGAACGATTCCCCTTTACCATGGGAAGGAGGTAATTGCTAATGTATAGTTATGAAAAAAGACTTCAGTACCCGGTAAATATAAAATTTAGGAACCCCAAAATTGCACAGGTAATAATATCTCAGTATGGTGGAGGATATTGCAATAACGTATGACAGTTTTTATATAGAAGAAAGTGGTGATTTTTCATAGAAATTTAGGGAAATAATCTTAGATTTTAAAAGGCTTATAAAAAAATTCTGGAGCACCCACAACAAAGTTGTTTGATGCTCCTTCTAAAAGATTGCTCTTTTCAATACTGACTATCAGTATATGATTAATTTTTTTAATTGTCAATATAAATAGGGGAGTACCGAAGTACTCCCCATTAGTCAGTTCCTGTTCACTTATTCGCCAATTGCCTTTTTAAATTTCTTCCATACTTTTTCGTTCATCATCGGAGCTGGGCAATGTTTTCCGTTAACGTCAAAATGACGTATAACTGTATGTGCATTAGGACAGTATTTGCGAATGTATTTGATTAATCGCTTAACTGCTGCTGCCTGCTCTTTTGAATAAGCTTCTTTGTCCGTACTGCTGCATAATTCAATTGATACCGAATTAAAGTTAGTACATTTGCCATAATAACCGCCACCACCTGTAGTTTTACAATCATTGTATTTTCCACCTCCGACTGCCCATGCCGTTCGGTTCATTGGAATACTTCTGGCTGTGTTTCCTAACTTATCTACGAAGAAATGTGCTCCGGCAAGTCTTGTGTTTCCTGTAGCGTAATAATCAGCATTGTTTTTGGCCGTATCGTTGCTATTTCCAGTGTAATGAATAACTATGTATTTTACATCTTTTCTGTTTCTTTTGGTCGGTGAATAGCTGATTGATTTAGCCATTCTCTTGTACATCTTCATTAATATACCTCACTTTCTAAATCAATATCTTCCATAACTGCTCTTGCTTCAAGAATTGCAATATACTCTGACATAGCATTTATCTGCATGTTATAAGTGCTTCTAGGACAAGTAGGGTTAAATGCCAATGTTCCCTTGTCCCACTTTTCAATCATTGCCTTTAATCCTTTATATCTTATTACAAGCTGTAAATACTCTGCCTTGAATCTTTCCTTATAATCGTTGCTCTGCATTAATACTGCTGTTGAGGGCAACCTTGTTTTATCATATTCTCTATATGCCTCTTCAAACTGCTTCTTAGGACTCCAACTCTCATATCCGTCTGAATACTTAACCAGAAATCCTTCATCTTCTGGATTCTCATTTTCAGGAATGGTCCAACCTCGATATTTGTTATAATCTCCTCTATTCATTTCTGTTGCTTCAATAATTTTTGTTCCTACATATTTCTTCATTATTCTTCCTCCACTTCCGGCAATCCTGCCACTGATGTTGCCACACTTAATATTCCTGCAAGTACTGTTGCTGACACAACCACCTTCCAGTCAACTGCTGCTAACACTGCTGCAGAACCGATTGTTGCAATAAATGTCTGTGCCATTGTTTTTACAGCTCTGACACCTGCTGCCTTAATCCATTTCTTTGTCTTGTCACTCATTCGTTTACTCCTTTCCCTGCTTCATTGGCAGTTCCTTTACTCTCTTATAAATCTCTGTTCCTGTTCCATTTCCGCCCAGTGCATGATATGCATTATATAAATGTTCAAAATCATCCAAAGCTTCAACTGATATATGCTCCTGAGCTATGTACTGTTTTCCCAACGTGTATATCTTGTTATGCAGAATTGCAATAACTCCGTCCTTAATTAATTTATATGATGAATTTTTTAATTTGACATAATTAACTGCACTAACAAAAATTGCACCAATTAATGAAGGAATCCCACACAAGGATAAAATCTGATAAAGTGTCATATATATCTCCTTTTTTATTCCTCTGTTGTTTCTTCTGATTTGTTATAAAGTTTATAATTTATATATCCATAATCCGTAGAGTCTTGTGAAGAGTAATATAAATATAAATCATCAAAAGTAGAAATATCATATTCTTTATTTGATGTAACTTCAAAAAGACTATCTGAAGGTTTAGTAAAATCTATTTCTTTTTTATCACAATGAATAGAACACCAGTCATTTTTTGGTGGCAATGTATAATCTTTAAAACCGCCTCCTTTTGTATTAGCAGTTCCAAACTTTATATATTTGTATTTCCTTACATCAATAGGAACATTTTTATTTCTAGTTATATTAATTATTCCCTCGTGTTCTATTCCAAGAGTTCTACACATATCAGAATATTTTACAGTCATATTTTCAATTTGATTTGTAGCTGTGTTATTAATGGCATCAATCTGACTTAAAGCTGTGCTATTAATGGCACCAATCTGACGTGTAGCTGTGCTATTAATGGCATCAATCTGTATAGATGTTTTATTCTCAATCATTCCTATCTGATGTGTAGCTGCGGTATCTATATTATTCAACTGTTGATTTGTTATATTTGTAATGCTACTAATCTGACTTGATGCTACTGTATTAATACCTTTTATCTGCGATTCTCCTGCAGCTGTCGCTGACTTATTAATTGCATCTATCTGCGCAGATGCTGTATTATTAATATCTCCAATCTTTGCATTCGTGACATTAGCTATGTCACCCATTTTCGCTATTACAAGAGAATCTATGTCTTTGTTCTTTGCTTCAACAAGTGCATTTATATCTCCTATTTTTGCAGTTGTGATATTGCCTAAGTCTTTAATCTTGCCGTTTGTCACCTCTGTTATTTGTGTTGTTGCCTGTTCTGTCCTGGTATCTATCTGCTTTAGACATTCTTCATTAACTTTGACTTTGTCATTTGCTTCGGCTACAAGTTTTTCTGCGTTTTCAAGCTTTTCTTCAACATATTTTCTAAACGGCTTTTCCTGTTCAGGTTCAATGTAATCTGCCGGCTTTGTACGTGCCTTAACAGGAATAATAACAGTCTTGATTGTTGTTTCACTATCTGAGTTAATTATTTTCAAATATGCCAAGATTTTCTTATTTTCCTGCAATAAAATATCAGGTATTTCTACCTGACTATCGTTTATTGCTTTATTTATTGTTGTTTCGCTATTGCCATTTGAAAACTGTACCTCTGTTCCATCTTCTATTGGGTCTGCTATCTTAAGAATCTGTCCCTTGTCATATTGATACAGTTGTTCAATCTGCGTCAGGGTTGAGTTTCCAAATTCTACCTCATGTATGTTATTGTCCATGTCTGCCTCCTTTCTATACGTCATAGCCGGATATAAACTTTCTGTTGATAAAAAGAACGTTGGCTCGTCTTCCTCCCCCACTTCCTGTTACATAGTTCCCTGAACTTGCTGCATTGGTTTTTAGATTTCTCGTTAACAATAAATTGAAACCACCCTGTCTTACTATATCAAAAGCTGTATCAGGATAAGCATTCCAATCTGCATTAATTGCAGCTATGGGAATATATCCATCCGGGACATAAATAGCAACCGGACTTTCATTTACAACTACCGATACACAGCAAAACATTTTTCCAAATATGTCTGATACATTTTCAATTTGTGCAGCGCCTTTTACTATCAAGTCACCACCAACACCTAAATTACCACCTATATATGCATGGCCTTTCCCATATATTTCTCCATCTCCTGTTACATAAAAGATATTTTCCCATTCATCAGTTGTATTTAATCGTCTTTGAACAATGTAAGTCATCCAATTAACTTTTGGGTCTGCTACAGGTTGAAAATACACTCTATATGTATATCCATCAACTCCTACCGCATCCTGGTACAGTTTATCACCATCAATAGTCCATCCACCAAAAGTTCCTCGATATGCATTTAAACCATTGTTATTTATCATTCCAACTAAATTACCTGATGCATCTGTAACCTTCAGTACACCATTGCCGTTCTTTTCTCCACCAAGATTAAGAGTACCACCCTTTGCCCAATCGAAACTGATACCTATAGTTGATAGTACTTTTGTAATTACATTGCCATCACTTCCAAGCCCTGCATTAAATGTCTTTCCACCATCAGTCGAAACTGCTATTGCATTGGCTGTCAGTTTCCAGATTGTTGTTGATTCTTTCAATGTTTTTTTATCGTGCAGATAGAAAATAGTTGAACCATCCTTCTGTTTTTCCTCTGTCTTATATATACCAAACGAACCCATCATCAAATCCGTCAATCTCTGCATTTCGTTATTGTAATCATTAATCAAATGTTGATTATTCTGATTTGCCTTTGATACTATCTTGTCAGATATTGAAAAACGCTGGTATTGATTTTCTGTTTCAGTTTCAGCGCCTAAAGATAGCTCCTGATTACCACAAAGTGTAAAAGTACAGTTTGTGACAAAACTTTCAAATGACCTTCCTTTTCTGTCAGTTACTTTAATGCTGTCTCCTGCTTCTATTGTAGGATCAGATAAACACGATAAACTGTAAACCCTTATTGTTGTTCCTACCACGGAACTTTTTAGTATATTCATTACTTTATTTGCCATGTACTCTGTCTGAATCAAGGGATTGTCTTCCATAGTTAGAACATATCCTTCTGTTCCAACAAATGCCGTCTTGTTTTCTTCCGTCGGTTCAGATTCTCCTTCCTTAACGGTTGTAACTGTATATCCAAATCTTGCTCCTGTTATTGTCATTGATAAACGATTCTTTGTAAGAGTTGACTGTTCAGTTATCTCATAAGGTGAATCAGATTTTTTATACCATGTAAATTTTAATTTCTGATCATCTGCTGCTATGTATGCATATTTGCCTAAAATCTTTCCACAGTAACTTACAACGTCTCTATATGTAAGTGAATCCGTAGCCGGTTTTGAATTAACTATATAATCCGCTCCGGTTCCTAAATTTGCATCTAGCGTTAAGCCACAATGTTCGCACGCATCCTGAAGTATCTCACGAATACTTGCAGGATATGCCAATGTACTTTCAGCATATGGCAAATCAAGGAACAGTATTTTATCATATGCTTCAATTACTATAGTGTCTCCTGAATCCTGGGCACTGTTAATGTAAAATATTCCCTTTGTTACATATTCAAAGCTGTCTTCTACTAAAAGACCTATCTTTGTTGATATTCTTGCATCTGTCAGGTCCACATCTTCAAATCTTTCATCCGTGTTATCGATTGTCAGCGATAATTTAGCCGCCACAACACTTCCTACATCAAATGTACTGTCAGATGATGTTGCTGAATTAATTGAATAAGCTAAAACATCTGACATAGTTAATGGTATTTGTGAATCATCTTTAAGAATTATTGTATCTTCTAGCGAGAATATTCTCTCTTCTTTTATACATTCTTTATATTTTTCTGTTACATTAATCATTTAATTTCCTCTTTTATCGTTCTAATAAATTTATTATAGCGTTGCACCGGTGCAACTTTTACTGTTCTATTAAATCTACTCCGACACCAACATAACATGGTAATCCATTTACAGCACTGTACACCGGATATGTTGGTGTTCCTGCGTACATTTTGTAGTTTTTCTCCATGTATGTAACAGAAAAGAACGCATCTCCAATAGCTGTATTTAACGCGTCTCTTTCAGCTGCTGTCAATATCGGATATTTAACACTAAGTTTTAATTTTGTGGCTATAATATCCCCGGTCATTTTTCCATTTAATAACCTACCGGTGTTCTCACTCCATATTTTCTCATAGCTTTCCTCAATTCCATTAAGAGCTGGTTCCTTATCAAATTTCTTATTACCTGTATTAATTATTAGCGTTGCTTCCATATCATTTACCTTTCTAAAAAAAGCATATGCCCCATTCTAAATAAGAATAGGGTTTATGCCTACTTTTCTGGTTCTACTATTTACATCTTTTACGACATAATCTGTAATTTGTTTTCCACCTATATATACATATATTGGTGTACTGTTATTATTTTGTCCATTGCCGTTACCCATTGCAGCCTTTACTGCCGAGTACACACCTGTACTTATACCTTCAACAATCTGTTGATTATTTGCTACAGCAGTTTTACCGTTACTAAATGTACCAATCATTTCGTTGTGGTTAGCATAGAAAAGTCCATCTTCGCCATCCGGAAATCCACCATCCTTAAACGTCTTAATGTGATCAACATTAAAACCAAATGTTTGACCGCCAAATGTCTGACCTGCTATGGTAAATGAAGGTATTTGAATTGAAACTTTATTTAAGTTATCAATTATATACTTATTAATCCATCCGATAACTGTATTAATAGCTTCTTTGAAGCCCTTTTTTAATTCTTCAATCTTATTTTTAGCCTTAATAGTAAATTCAACTTCTTTATCTTTCCATTCATCTGCCCTATCTTTCCACCAACTTTTTACACTTTTAACAGTTGTCTTAACTTCTGCTTTTAATTCTACTGTTTTTTCTTTCCATTCTTTTGTTTTTTCTTTCCATTTTTGTTTGATTTCATTTGCCTTTTGTTTTGCCTCGACTTTTAATTTTGCTACTTTTTCCTTCCAGTCTGCTGTTATTTCTTTCCATTTTTGTTTAATTTTTTCTTTTGTTTCGTTTATTTTAGTCTTAAGTTCAGCTACTGCTTCAAGTGTTTTATCCTTAAGTTTATCCCAATCATCCTTTAACTTATTCGCTAAATCTTTGGCCTTAGTTGCAAGTGTTGCTGTTACGTTCATAATTGGAGTATTTAATAATTTGATTTCTTCTACCAAACAGTTCCAAACATCTTTGGCTACTTTTCCCCAATCCGCATTTTTTATTGCATCTACTATTCCGTCAAAAATACCTTTTGCAAAATCACAGCATCCTTGAGTAAATGATTGAAGAGCCTTTAATGCTTCGAAAATCATTCCCAGCCAGTCCACGCTTGTTATAAAACTTACAACATCTTTACCGATTGCTTCCCAGTCAACTTCAGCAAAAAATGAAGAAATACTTTTACAAATTCCTTTTACTCCATCGCCTAATGTTTTCCCAGCTTTATTAAAGTCAATTTTATCAAAGCAATCATTTACTGCCGTTGCAAGGTCACTTCCGACACCATTCCAATCAAAAGTTTCAACAAATCCAAAAGCTGTATCTATTACTGCTTCAATACTATTTCCTAAAGTCGAGCCGACTAATGACCAATCTATTGTTGAAAAAGTACTATTAAGAGTTGTTGCTATGCTGGTTCCCAGTTTTTCCCAATCAAACTTTGTTATAAAAGTATTGAAGAATCCTAAAACTGTATTTATTCCATTTCCAATTGTAGCCCCAACAAGAGACCAGTCTATTGCTTCCATTGCTCCATTTAAAAAATCCGCTATGTTACTTGCTATACCGTTAACCTTTTTCTGTATTTTCGGCCAATCAATCGAACTTAAAGCACTATTAATTTTTTCGCCTAACGCCTTACCTACACTAGACCAATCACCATTTTTAATATCATCAGCTAAACTGCTTGCCACATTAACTTTTTCTGTTTTCCATGACCCTGCATCATCAGCACCGCCACCTGTACCTGTACCTGTGCCTTCACCTGATGAATTATTGTCCTGACTGTCTAGTTTGGTAATTTCATCAAATCCTGCCAATGACTTTTTATAATTTTCATTGGCTTCTGTTGCAGCATTGGTTGAATTTGCACTGTCATTCATAGAAGATGCAAAATCTTTGCTTTGATATACGGCTTTTGTATATGTTTTTTGTCCTGTTAAGGCAGCAAATAATTCACCTAATTTATTTATTGCATTAGCAATTGTATTTACTATATTAGCTATCATCGGAGCAACCGCTGTTGCTAAAGGCTGAAATGCAGCTACAATTGAATTTTTCAGATATGCAAAACTACTGTATAGTTTGCTCATAGATTTATTGAATGAATCGGATTGTCCGGCTAATCGCTTAAATCCATCTGTTAAAATCTGCATTAACTGCATAATTAACATAGACATAACTATACTGTTAATCATTCTTAAATTTTGGGATATACCTTTACTGAAATTTGCAATTTTATTTTTAGCTCCTGTAGCAGCTCTTCCTAAAAGCGAAAACTTGGCAATCGCTCCACCCACTTTGCTTCCGACATTTGCAATTCCTGAACCAAATTTCTTAATTGCCGATACTCCATTTTGAAATTTATGAATCATACTTGAAGCGGCATTTCCAACATTTTTTAATTTACTCGTAACATTAGCCATAAATGAACCTTTAGTAACTGAAGACAATGAACCTAAAGACTGTCTTAACTGCATAATTCTATTCTTTGAACTAGCCATTGTCTGCTTTGATTGTTCCATTTTAGCATTTGCCTGCTGTTGTCTCATGCCTAAATTATTCATACTGTTGCTTGCCTGCTGATAGCTTAATTTAAGACCTGACAATTTAGCTTCCTGCTGCGTAATCTGTGTATTCAGTTTTTGTAATCCCTGTTCATTTCCAAGTTTTAGGAACTCTCCGTCTACATCTGAAACTTCTGATTTCAATTTGCTCAGTTTATTATATGCCTGCTCGCTTTCAGCATCGACCTTGTTTAAAGCCTGTGTCATTTGTTCATAATTCATAAACTCACCGTCTACTTCTCCAATTTGATAATTAGAGTTTTTCAACTGTTTCATGGCATTTTCAAGTTTTAAAGCCTTGTCCTTGTTAGTATCTAATGTTTGCTGTAAACGTTGCATTTCTTCCGAAATACTACCATTAATATTCATATTAGATAAAACGTTAGACATTTTAGAATAAGCATTTCTCATTTCATTCAATTTAGTTTCCTGCTGCGTAATAGCCGTTTCATATTTCTTTGCCTTGCTTTCAGCAATATTGTACTTGTTTCCCAAATCACTTACACTTTGTGCATAACGTTTTGTTGATTCAACAGCACTTTGATATTTCTTTTTTTCACTTTCCAATGCTTTTCCAATTCTTTGTGCGTTTTTATCTGCTGACTTTCCAGCTCTTGATATATCTCCATCTATATCATTTAATGCATCTGATACTTTTTTTACTGAATTTTTAGCATTATCCATACTTTTCTTGAAATTATCAATTTCAGCACTAAATCTTACCTTAATCTCTTCAACTGTCATCCTATTTTCACCACCTTTCCCTACTAATTATTAAATTCATTACTTATTTATTTTCGTATTGTTTACATATCTATACATAATGTTCTTGTATTTATTTATTTTTGCCTGTTTTGTTGCTTCATTTTTTTCCGCTTCACTCCAAAACGGAAATACTTCCGTAATATTTGTTTCTTCTTTTTTAAAAATCCATTGAGACATTAAATCAGCTTCTCTAAAAGCTATTGTTGCCAAATCCTGATTTTCTCTTTTCCTGCGTTCATTGTAAATTTTAATAAATTCAATAGCCTCGCCCCACGTAAAATCTAATGCTTCATAAAATCCAGCACCTGCTACTCTTGTTTCAAAAATTATCTTTTCAACTGTTAATTCCTGCTTTTTACTCTCTGGGTGTTTCTATAATTTCTTTAACCTTTTCATTATTGTCTCCCATTACTTTGTCAATTTCATCAAATACATTATCATATGTATCTTTTACACTCTTAAGCAATGAATTTGCCTGATCCTTTTTTATAATTCCGGATGCTACAGCAATATCGGTTAATACTTTAGCAAATCCATCCATTCCACAAGTTCCATTATCGACTAATAAATCATATAATTCTTCTCCATCTGTAATAACATTGTCGTTATCTTTATAGTTTAATGCAGTATCAAATACCGCTACTGTTTTTTCAATTTCATTTATTCCACCCATTAAAGTGGAAAGTGTGTCTTCCTCAAATTTTTCTTTTAAACTTCTCTGTCCACCACAAGTTAATCTTAAATGTACTTTTACCATTTCTTCATTGTTTTTTAATCTTAATTCTAATGTTTTCATAATATTACTCCTTATTATTACTCTTAAAAAAAGTGAGGGCATAAACCCTCACTATATTATGCTGCCGGGTCTGTAATCTCCCAATCGCTCTGTAATGATACTGATAATTTTGCACTGATTAATTCGTCAACTTTAGCACCATTAATCATGGTTGATACATATCCGGTTGTTTTAAATGTTGTTCCATCCGGGAACGCTACTTCAACAGGGACTATTTTTCCTGCCTTTTCAAGTGTTTTTAATTTTCTGAAATCACTTGTTGTACTTGAATTATCATATAAATATGAACATTCCCATGCCTTAATATCCTTTACACCCTGTACAGTAATTTTTATTTTGTCTTTTAGTGTAGTTGCATCAAGTTCTGATGGTGAACCTCCAATATCGCCTATATCTGTTACATAATTAAGTGCAACACTATTAACCTTTACTGAAATTCCGATACTTGCCAAACCCTGTTTTGTATTTTCAACTGCCATTACTGCTACCTCACTTTCTTCATTACTTTGTGTTTCAGTTGTCTTGCTTGTACTTGCCATTTTCAACCTCACTTTCTTATAACTAAATAGTGGTTATTACCTCTATGCAATAACCACTCTCTAATCAATTAACCTGTTTGTTCTAACATCAACATATCTGCTATATCTTAATGTTTTTCTATATAATCCTGAAGCATCTACGCTATCACTATCAGGTGTTACATAATCTCGTTTAAATCCTAACGTTATCATCTTTTCATCAGCTAACATTGCCAAATCTATAACACTTTCAAATGAATCCGCCCACACATCAATCTGATACGATAACAAATCACGTATCTTTATGTTGGTATTACTATTATTAATTTCAAAAAACGTTATCAAAGGCACTGTATCAATCTTTTTAGGGAAATTCATAGATACCTTCAACCCATCTGTATCAATTTCTTTTAGTAAATCTAAAATCTGTACTCTTGCATCTACCATATTATCTAAGCTCCATTACTACTGCTGTTTTTAACTTCTCTTTGATGTTATCTTCATTATTTTTCATAGCCGGATATAAAAAAGGTTGTGGCTTTTGACCTTTAGTGTAATGCCACTTTCCTTCCTCATCTTTATATCTCCACGGTGTTTGTCTATAATGCAAATTTATCCCTTCACGCGTTAGCCCTGCTGATTGCCCTACTGTACCGGTTCCAAACTCAACATATGCGGCATATTCAATATTTGAAAATACTTCTCCTACTATTATGTTTCCATCCTGTACCACTCTTGAAAAAATATTTTCTCTTAAATGTCCTGTATCAACCGGTGCTAAGTCTTTTGCATCATCTGCTATTTCCTGCGCTATTTGCTTAACGGTTTTCATTACATTATTTTCAAGGTTTTCCGAATTAACAGACATTTTGTCTATGAAATCATCAAATCCTTTAGAATCTACTTTAAAATCCATTTTATCTCACCCTTTCAGCTAAGAGTAATCTGTAACTTGGATAAGGTTTTACAGCTATTATATTGTATAAAATTCCTGATATTGAAACTCTGTCCTTTTCTTTTATTTCATCATCAGAAAATAAACATGCCTGCATCATCTCATTTATACGCTCGCCATATTCTGCAATTTCTACCTGACTTGATATAGGTAACCATATTAGTTCCAGGTTGTACGCTGATTCTTCAGGATAATTATATTCTGTATTACCGTATCTATCAGTTTTAAACTCATACGGATATACCGGTGTAGATTTAATATTTTCCATTACCTTTCTTTTTGAAAAACCAAATCTTCCCCTATTTCTTATCATTTCGTCTTGCATATACTCTCCTATATCTTGCCAGTTTACTTAATAGCTGCTCTTCTTTTGTATCATAATCATTACTTGACATATATGTCACGCTTTGGCTTACAACACCTTCTGAATAGCTTTCTGATTTTACGTTTTTTGCCATATCTCTATTGTAATACGTCTGTGCTAAGTTTATCTGAGTGGAAACAAAACGACTATCAAGTTCCTTATCATAATCCAAATTAAGATAAAGTTTAATAGCCGTTGCCGCTTCATCTAGATATTCTGTCAATGTAACCTCCATATTAGCATCAACAGTTTCTAAACCTAGTCTTATTTTTAATCGGTCTAATGTTTCCATCTTTACACTCCTCTCCACTATTTAACAGTTTCTTTTTTTCTCTGTTGTGGTTTCTTTTGCTCTGTAAGTTCAGATACTTCGTAATTTAAAGTATCTGCTTTACAAATTTTTATAACATCATTGTTACTGCATTCCGTTGTAAAACCAGTATTTTTATTTAATATCTTAACCGTCATAGTTTACTCACTTTCTGTCTTAGGCCTTATTAGCTGTCATGCATGCCAAGCACTTCTTCTGAAATACTTTTGCTCCATAGATATGCAATCCTTTAACTGCATCTTTAAAACTCTTTTCAGGTCTGTATCCTTCAACTTCTGTAAGCTGTTCAGCATATGAAGTTGCGGCATTTGTACCTGCTATGATTTTATATTTTGTTCCTGATGTATTAGGTACATTATTTGATACCCAAATCTTAAATCCTGCTGCAACGCCTACATAACCGCCTTCTAAGATTGCCTTATTATAATCTGTTCCATTTGCAACAAATCTGCTGTCTTTAAGTAATAAGCCATGATACCATGCCGGTACAACAACCCATCTGCCTACTAATGGTACATTTGCTTCTGTCAATGCGGTTCCTAAATCTACTAAATAATCATATGCATTTGCGGCTGTTGGTACAATTGGTGAATCGTCACTTCCAATTGTTGAGCCTGCTTCTACTGCCATTAAATTTGCAATAAATGAATCTGTTACATCATTCATTCCATAAGCAGTTCTGGACATTGCTTCATTCATTAATTTAGGATTTGTCTGTGCATTATCCACATCATCAATTCCAAAGTTAAAATACTTTGACTGATTAATGGTTAATATCTGCTGTGTTCCATCAAGATCATCCGGGTCCTCAATGTCACTTCCCTTTGTATAATCCTTAATAGTAATATCGCCAATCTGGTTAACTTTAACAGTATCACCAAAGTTTCTAATTTCACCTTCATAATCTCTGTTTACCAAATTAGCATATACATGTGCTTTGTCTAAATGTTCTAATAATCTCGCGCTCCAAATCTGTGGAATAAAATTTTTAACTGACATCTTTTAGTCTCCTTTTCTCTTATTTCTTGCCTGCAAGTACTAACTGCACTTCATCCCAATTTTTATTAATTTCATCCGCTGACATAGTTTTTATTGTATCTAGCGTAATCGTTTTAACTGTTTTCGGTTCTTTAGGCGGTTCTCCCTGCATTTTTTTGTTAGTTGCATTAGTTACTGCTGAATTAAATAACTGTTCAAAGCTATCGATTTTTGCATTTGTGTCTTCGGCATTAGTTCCTGTAAGATAAGATGCAAAGCTAGAATCCAATCCTCTTTTTAATAATTCTTTTCCTGTAGCAACAACCAATTGTTCATGCTCAAACTTCTTTCGCTCAGCTTCAAAAGCCTTTTTATCTTTTTCAAACTGATATTTTTCTCTTTGTTCAGCACTCATTTTCTCTAATCTTTTTGCCTCATCCATGTTGTCAAGCTGTTCCTGCTCCCACTTTGTTCGTGCTGTATTTAATGCTTTTGTAACTGTGCTGTCTATACGGCTTTGTATACCTTTTGCCAACTCAGGTCTTGCCAAAATATCATCAACACTAAACTTTTCCATCACATCATCAAGGCTTAATTCCTCAGGATGATTTTCAGGTTCCTGTGGTTCTTTGGGTTCAGCAAAAAACTGTAACTTCATCTGTAAACGTCTACTTTCTTTTCTCATATCTAACTCCTATTCCCTGTGAGTTCCTGCCTCACAGTTTACTTGTTTTTATATACACCCAATAAGTCCCTGCCTTATTGTTTGTTATAAACTCTTGGTTTTTACGGCTTTTCCTTGCCATATAAAAAAAGCAGATATCATTTGATAACTGCTCTTTAAATCATATTTAATTGTATAAAAATACCACCTAATCTTTCGACTGGGTGGTATTAATACCATGCTATAATATCTTTCTTTTGAAAATTGTTATTCACTAAATACTCCTTTATTCGATGAAATGCATGAGCAGGATAATTCATAGAATATCCTAAAACTAACTTATCTATTTTTTTCTCTCCAGTCATTCTATCCAAAGAAATTATTCCATATTCATCTGAATTTTCTGGAATATATTTATATTTTACGATTTTATCAGTTAATTCTAATAATTCAATTCTTACCACAAAAATACACCTCTTTTCTACAATAAGCTATTTTTATGCTTAAATTCGTCAAGTGCCTTTCTATAATTATATTTTGTTTCTGCTATACTATGTGCTTCTTGATATGTCATCCCCTCCTTATTCATTAATTCATATTCAAGTCGCTCATGTCTTAATAAAATCAAATCATGTTCTTGTATTTCTTTACCTTCTCTTAATCTTCTGAATGATTCAGCCATATCGTAATCCGGATCGAATCTACGTTTTCCACCATACAATTCGTATTCATTTATAAATACATGATCATATATTTTTGATATGTCAGACTCTGCCATACCTGTATTACTTGCAATAGTATTAATAATATTATTTTTCTTACTATTTCTAACAGAATCGTAATAACTATTAGCATGCCTGTTTCTCTTTTCATATAGTGGATCATTATTATCTGTTAACGCACCACTTGTTACTTTCGATTTCATTATATCAGAACTATGCAATTTTTCAATGTTTTTTACTCCCGCCCTTACCTTTGCATTTTGATATTCAGAATCATTTTTCAGGTCAATATATTTCTTTTTCCACTCGCTATAATTCATATTAGCCGGTACAAGCTCTGTCTTTCCGGTTATCGGATTTCTTGCACGTCTCTTTAATTTTGAATAGTCTTTTCCTTCTATGTATGCGCTGTCAACACTTCTACAATTTGGATGCATCGGTGGATAATTAACACCTACTTCTGCATCTTTCACTAAATGAATTGTTTTATCCAACTTTTGACATTGTACTGAAGTTCTGGTATCAAGTGTAGCAATAAATATATATTTTTCTGTACCTATATCTTCGTAACATTTAAGTCTTGCCTGCCCTGCAATATAATTAACTTCTGTTCTAATCAGCCTGTTTGCTTCATATCTGCCGCTATCTATCTTTTTTACTATTCTGGTAGCCATCTTTTTGCCTGATATACCAATCATTAACCCTTGAGTTATTATATCTTCCAAATCATTTGCCAATTTGTCTGTATTGTTCCATATTCTCTTTGAATAGTTTGCACCCTTCCATTCATTTGCAATTGCTGCCTTTACCGCCGGATTACTTAGTTTATTAAAATCATAAGCTAAACCTGTACCTTTTTGAATCGTGTAATGTGTCTGATAAAACGATGTTTGATATGTGTCTATCATTCTCGCCTGTAAAGCCATTTCAGTTGCCCACCCTATATTCTGTGCCTCTGAATATATTAAATCACGCATTGCTTCAATTCTTGCAATTCTGGCAGCATATGCAGGAGCATTAAGTCTGTTAAGTATATCCTGCTTAATCTCCTCATTGTCAGTACGGTCATATATACGCTTTAAAGTATTATATACCTCTTTTGTTTGTTGAGTATTCAGCAGTTTTAAAGCATCTTCAATGGTCATTTGTCCTTCTGTTGCATATGTTGAAAAAATCTTGCCAATTTGTGCATTCAACTCTTTAAATATATTTTCATAATATCTGTTCACTTTGATAATTGTCTTATCGTTTTTTTCCTGAATTAACTTTTCCAAATCAATGCTTCTTTTTTCCCAGTACCTAGCCATTTATTCACCTACTCGTCTGCTTTTTCCTCTTGACTTTTATTATTGCTTTCTTCTCCATATTGCTCTGTTGATTTAGTTAATCCAAAACTATCCAAATATTCCTGTTGCGCCTCTTTTTTCTGTATTTTTAAGTTTTCTAACACTTCATCAACATCTTTAACAAACCATAACTGACTAATCAATGTCTTATTATCAACTATTCCCTGTAAGCTGGTAACCATATTTACAATTTCAGCCTTATCTATTGGCATTGCAATAGTGAAAATTATATCCAACTCCTTTTTATCTATTAGAACCATTTCCCCTTTAATTGTCAGCCAATGATTATACATTTCAAAACGTTTCTTCAATCCTTTTTCAAAGCTTCTCATTTTTGACTTGACTAATATGTTCATAGTCATTAGCTTTAACATTAAAGCCTGTCCTGAGCTATTTCCGGCAAAATTGTTATCAGTCATATCAACTGTCAATGTCATTTTATGTATTTCTCTTATGATGTCATTACATAAAACATTCATGCTTGATTCATCAAATACTTTCTGAATGTATTCAATTCGTGCATCCAATGGTATGCCGTCAAGGAATCTTTCTTTATTCAGTATTTTTATATCATCATCATCTAATGTAATACCAAACATTGCCAAAAGGCTGTTTACAAATTTCTTTTTATCTGTAATACGGTCACTTAACAATTCATTTAGTCCATCAATAAGAGGAATACATTGTTCAAAATCTCCTTGTCTTTCATCATTATTTTGATATTCAACAATTGGCACTTCACCAAAATAATGTTCTGCTTCACTTCCCACTATCGGCTTAAATTCAAAATCTTCTAAATTAGTTGAACGATATTTTTTCATATTATGATCCGTATATACAGTAACATCATAATATTTAACTTCTCCTAAATCTTCCTGTTCCTGATATACGATAGCAAATAATTTATTATGTTCTACTGTATTATCTCTAACCATAATACAATTTCTAGGGTCAACTACTGTTGTTCTTGGTTCAGGGTTTTCCTTGTTATTAGCATATTCCAATTCATATGCTTCACCAAATATTCCTATGTGCTTTGCTATTTTTGCATCACATTCTGAGATAGTCTGATTATCATAAACATCTATTGCCCTTGATATGTCAATTTGTTTCGATTCTTCCCAGTCGTACTGTCTTACAGCTCCATTCTGTATACTCGCCTGTATGCCTGCATTTAGAATCTCTTTTTTCTGTTTATTTTTATTCGCTTTATCACTATTATATTTAACCGGTTCGCCCAGATAATAACCTGTTGAAATATCAACAACATACTTTGCATAATTAGAAAACACTCTTACCTTTTCTGTATCTTCCATGTCCGAAGATAATATCTTATGTTTTCCCAAATAGTAATCATAATTTTTCTGTAATTTACGACAGTATTCTTTATGCTTTTTAATTAAATAACGAAATACACTTGAATTTATATTATCAATATCCTGTACCACATCTGGGTCAATATATATAGCCATTCCTTAACCTCTTTTCTACTATAAATTAAAAGCCTCTTGGTCGCTTTTTTGCTTTCAAGTGGCTGTTTCTTCTAATTTCTTCAACTGAATATCTTAAAGCTGCCATTGCATCATCAAAGAAATTAACAGGTTCATCCAAATATAACCCTGTCTTCTGGTCTATCTGCCATTTCCATTGACTAATTTCTTTATAAGTGTTTGTGCAGCTATGATGTATATGTATTTTTGGTATTTGTTTTAAGTAGTCTATTTGTGCTTTGACACTTCCGGGACCTTTTATAACACCTCTGGCTCTTTTATATCCTGCTTTCTGCCACATTTTTATTCTATCCGGCTCTGCACTATCACAATACATCATTAATCTTTTATCAAATTTCAATGCATCTGCCATTTGTATGATTTCACTTGTATCTTTTTCGTAAACATACAGTTCTTTACACACATACAGTTCACCATCTTTAAACCCAACATTTAGCAAAGCGTTTGCATGATTAAATCCAAAATCCTGTGCATTAACCATGTAATCAAATCTGCTGGGTGTTATATCAAAGTCTTCAACTATATAATTACTAAGAATTAATCCTCCTACTTCTCCCCATTCTCCTAATCCATATACACGATATCCTTCAGGATCTACTAATTTTCTTCTTTCCATTCGTGCTTTATAAGCTTCATCTATAAATCTGTTATTCAAATAATTGCTCGAATGTGTCAATGTATTTTTATCCGGCAAATCAAAAAATACACGCTTTATCCAATGCGTTGCACTTACCGGATTAAATGTTGCTTTGATTTGATAAAACTGTCCCGGTGGTAATTCACCTCTTAATCTATCATCTATTATTTCAAAATCATTCTGTGTTATTTCTGTCGCTTCTTCTATCCATACATCTGTAAGTTTTCCCCTTTTAAATGTAATTGATTTTAATTTTTCACGTTGTTTGTCATCGTTAACACCTCTAAATATTATTTGGTTTCCGTTATGTTTGCATTCCAGCATCAACGGATTTTGCTTTATGCTCCAATACTTTTCCCAATTTTCACCAAACATACGAAAAATAGCGCCTTGCAATTCAGCAAAGGTGCTATCTCTATTAGTTATATCTGATTTTCTAACACATAATAAATTACGGCCTGCATCTTTCATTAATCTAAGTATATAATTTGTAGCTGTGTCTACACTCTTACCTGAACCGGCTGAGCCTTTCATAATTATATATCTTTTGGTACTTTCATTTACTTTTTTAAAAGCCGGATTTAATTCAACCTTTATGTTCATTCACTTCATCACCATAACTTATATTTATATTTAAATTCATGTCTTCTGCGTCTGTATTTAAGTTAATTATATCCTCCGGTCTTTGACCTGCTGTATCTCTTAAAAACTCTGCACTCGCGACTGAGCCCTTAAGCGCTTTTTGTATCTGTGCTATTAATATAGCTGTTTGAATATCTATATTCTTGCCGTTTAAATCTGCAAAACTTTTTATTTGTTCAGGCTCAACTATTTTTTTATTTTTAAGTGGCATACTGAGAAGTAGTTCTAGCGTTTCTTTCATTGCTTTTTTATTTCTCTTTGTTTCACCGGATTTTATTCCACCTTTTCTTCCGGCTTCCTGCAATTCTTTTGTTGTCATATCCTTGAAACTTTTTCCCATTTACTCACACCTGCCTTTACTTTAATTTTAGGTACAAAAATAGAGCCTTGCAATATACAAAGCTCTATCATATGCGCAGACACCCGGATTTGCACACGGGGTCTCCCTCAATTAAGGGACTCTCCTCCTGAGTTATAATCTGCTGATAATAAATAATTCCATTTAAGGAAATCCATACGCTGATTAAACGTTGCTCTCTTTTGAGCTATTATTTATTATTTACATAATTGTACCATATAGATTTAACACGTTCAATCATTCTTTTTTCTTCCGCTAACACTTATTCCGCTACTTGCTCCACGTCCGCCCATTATCCATCTACCCTCTTTCTACTTACAAAAGTTATGTAATGCCTGTACTACTGCTTTGCTTTCTGTTTTTGCCTTCGAGCCATTGCAATATACATCTGCTGTTGCTTCAGCTATACATTCAGCATTACTACTAGTGGCATATCCAGATATATTCTTTGCTATCTTCATCGTGCCGGGATATTTCTTTCTTTTTAATCCTTTGTTAAGAATATTCTGTGCTTCCTTAACTATTTTCTTCGATACATCGTCAAAATCTTTACTTCCCAACTTTTGTTGTACAACACTAGTCAACGAATGTCCTAATTCATGCGCTACTACCGCTTGTTCAGCTGTCTTATTACCTCTGCCGGGATGATAACCTTTTTTTACACATTTATCATATGATGCAGCCATCTTTTTTATATCTCCATATCTTGTATTTATTCCTAATTCGCCTTTTCCTGAATCCCAAAATGCTATAACTGTATCACCATTTTTAATGTTAGCCATATATATATCATTAATTACGCTCATTAATCCATTATAGTTTTCTTGCATTTCTTTTATTGTTGTATTAATGTTATCAACAAACTGTTCATTGTTTGGATTGTGACGATAACTCCAGATGTCTTTATCCTTTGTCGAAACTATTTCTCTTCCAATACCATCATTTAAATCTCCGCTACTTGCTCCACGTCCACCCACTGCTTTATTTCCTTTCTAATTTACGCATAAAAAAAGCAAGATGTTTTTTACACCTTGCTTTTATCTTTTATTTTGTTTTCTTTTTCTTCTTTGCCCCCGCTTCTTTTGGCTTAGGTTTTGCATATTCACCTAATCCAAATTCTTTTCTTATAGCCTTTGGAAAATATTCCTCTGGTTCTACGTATACTTTACTTTTTGCCATCTTTTTTGTCCTCTCTTTCTATCTCTTATTTTCATAATATTAGTGCATATTTTCAAATCTTATTCCCGAATCATCATTTGTAACTACGAAGATGGAATCATCTGCTTTTTCAACAAATTCTTTTAGTGATACACTACCTATCATTCCATGTTCATATGCATCTTCCATATCTTTAAATTTAACTTCATCGTTTGTATCTATATTAACAATTCTACAGGGTTTAGAATATAATGTATAATCTCCAATATCTATTGATATTCCTTTCATTCTATGCAAAAATGTGTCCTTTAACATTTATTTCACCTTCTATCTCTTAAACGCATTATTATCATAATACTTAATTTTTATGTCCTTAGGGAAATTATAGCCTATATCTCCTCCATATACAAGTATCTTACTAGGCTTTATTCTCTTTATTGCTTCATCCATTCCATCATACCATATCTGCTTTGCTTCTTTGTCTTTTTTAACTCCTATGGTTGACACCGAAACAGTTCCACCCTGCTCTATTCCATCAAAGCAAAAGGCAAATGTTTCTTTCTCTGCCCATTGTAACGTTGGTATTACCGTGATTCCTACGTCCTGCATCATCTGACCTATTAACTTAGACCTGTAAACATTCCATATCTTCATCGCCATAGGCATATCAAGGTACAGACTAAAATCTGGAGTAAATACACATTCAAAGTTTCTTAATTTTTCAATGTATTCCTGTGGACTGTTCCAAATTCTTTCAAACTGATAATCATCAATATAAAAATGTACTCCGCATTTTGTTTTCTTAGTACTCAAAACATAATTAAATGGAATTATTATTTCTGGTTCTGCATTTTGTGCCTTGATGATTGGCATTTGATAAAACCCCGAACTCCTTAATTCATCATATTCATCCAAATTATATGCATTATATGTACGTTCTCGCTCATCGCCATAATAACCGTCGGCAATATCGTCTAATTCTTCCATATCCGGAATATCAAATCCAAAATCCCCCATATCAAATTCAAATATATCTTTCAACTCCTGATCTAATATTTCAAAATCAAAATCACTATTCATAGTCAATTTATTATGAGCTAATATGTATGCTTTTTTCTGCTGCTCTGTAAGGTTGGTTAATATAATACATGGTAATTCTGTCATTTCTAATTCTTTAGCTGCCATTAATCTGCCATGACCTTCAATTACCATATTATTTTCATCTATTGCTATAGGGTCATTAAATCCAAACTTTTCAATACTTTGTTTTATCTGTTCTATTTGTTCCTTTGGATGCTTTTTTGCATTGTTCTTATATGGTTTTATATCGTTTATTTTTTTGTTTATTATATCCATTTTTTCATTAGCTTTCATATAGCTTTATACCTTTTATTTTTTGTTTCTCTTTTCAATTTGAAAAAGCACCCTAATAAGGATGCTCTTTCATTCTTCGATGACTCTATAAATACTTAATTTCGGAGGAGGAACTTTAGTTCCCTTTAGGTATTTATCATATTATAATGATAATCTATGTTCATAGGGACATTCAAGGACATATTATTATTTTTTCTATTTCTTGTAGTCCCAGTCCATGTAACCTGGTTGTATGTCTGTATGAGATTCCCATTTCAAGTGCTATCTCTTCCCATTTTTTTGATTGACAGTATCTCTTATATAAAATTCCTCTGTATTCTTCGTTACTTAACTTTGAAATTGTTGTCATAATCTCTGCTCTAATCTCAACTAATTTACGAACCTCTATGTTCCATTCTTCTATTTTCTCCTCAATAGTGCAAATTGTATCTGCCATCTTGTCCTGCGATGTAGAAGATATAACTCTTTCGCCCTGACTTATTGCGCTTGTACTTGTTACCAGTTCCTGCAATGTCTGTATTTCTTCTTGAAGTCTCTTTATTCTATGTTCTGCTCTGCTTACCTGGAGCAAATACTCTTTAGCTTTGTTTGTTTCTGCCACGTTATCCATCCTTTCTGTTTTATGCAAAATAAAAAACCAACCACCGAATATTGGTAGTTGGTCTGTTATTAGCTTTAGAACTATTTATTAATCTTCATTCTCAAAGAGATGTTTATATTTGATATTATCACCATATAATGCTGGAAAAACTTCCTCCCAGCTTCCTTCTTCCCAAAATGCCTTTGCTATAAATTCGCAAAAATGATATTCAATAGCAGGAGTTCTACGGCCAGCCGCTATAAATCCCCCAAATATATTTTGAATTGATGTCTCGTATTCTGCACTTGAAACAGGTATACCATTTTCAATTTTATTACGCATATCTTCCATCACATCTTGAATTTGCACATATTCATCTCTAGTTATATTGTATTCCAAAAGAATTCTACTAACTTCAGAATTTTTTAGTATTAATCCTTCCCTAAATTCTAATTGATCTACTCTTTTGGATAATTCTTCAATATTCATATCTTATCCTCCTATCCCGAATATTTATTAACATAATTATATCATTCCAACTACCAATATTCAATTGTCAATGTCCAAGTCACCATTAATCGTATGTACTTAATCCTCGTCCCAGCTTCTTGCGTCTCTTTCCCTTCTCCTGTCGTCTTTTGAGCTCATAATACATAGTGAATATACTGCTGCTATCACTATGATTACTATTACTATAATTAATATCTTAATCATTTATCCCTCTCTTTCTGCTAATTTTGCATAAAAAAACTACCAACCAAATACTGGCTGATAGTTTTCTCAATTACTTATTCTGTTCAATAAATTCCGTCATCATCTTTGTCAGCTGGCTCGCTTTACTCACTCCCAGCCTGTCACATGTTTCTGCAAATGCATCTGCAACGTCTTTCTTTAATTTGTACGTCTTAGCAACGTACCCTGCTTTCGCATTCCATTTCTGTGATGCGATTGTCTGACTGTTCGGTTCTCCCTTCGGCATCTTATTGTTCTCCTTTACCTATTTTCTTCAATGAATTGTTGCATTAACTTTGTCAATTCAGGACCCTGAGACAAATGCAGTTCTTTGCATACCTTTTTAAATTCTTCTGCAACAGCTGTATTGACTTTGTATGTCTTTGCTGACACTCCTGCTTTCATATCCCATTTGTCCTGTGCTCTAATCTTCTTTTCGTCCATTTATAATCCTCCATAATTGCGGTATCGTCTCAATTAGCATATATAACGATGCACATATTACAAATACGCATCCTACTATAGACCATTCCGTTGCTAAAGCTAATATGATGGTAAACATAAAAAATGCTGTAGAAAAGTTAAACTTCTTCATTTTATTTTCTTTCCCAATGTGCTAATATACTTGTAAGAGATTGGGAGATTTCTCTCCCTTTCTCCTATGTAAGAGCCTTTATGAGTTCGGCGATTGATGTAATCAATGCTGCTATTGCTATTAACGACTTGATTACCAAATCCCATATCTTAAGGCTCTTTTTGTCTTTTCTCTTGCCCATTGGTTTTACCTCCTTCATTTGATATATTTATTGTATCATACGTGTACGTATATATCAATACTTTTACCAAACAAATTAAGTTTTTTGAAATTTATCAGCCAATATTTAGTTTTCAATGTACATTTTACTTCTTAACATTTCTTAACATCTATTCATTCTGTCTTATGAATGTATCAATACCACATTCTTCTTTTAAAATTGCTATCTGATCATCCCAGCAGCTCCAATCAGGATTCGTAATACAATCTGTTTTATTGTTGAATATTTCTCTAAACTCTAACAGTCTTTTTTTACCAAATCCAAATCCATCCCTTAAAGATACCATTGCCAGGATTCCCACACTGTCTACTGTCTGATTTTTCATTCCATCACACCATTCTTCAACATCTTTTTCTTTGATAGCAACTGGAAGTTTTGTAATGTTTCTTAATCGTAATTCCTTTTCCAGTCCATCAATTCCTCTTTCTTTAGCAATCTTAAAGGCATAAGCCATTCCTTCACGCCTTGCCTGCTCTTCTTTATTCATCCTTGCCATTTAAGTCTCCCTTCACTATCAAACACATCATTTATATCCATCTGCCCTTCAAGCTCCTTTTCTTCCTGCATTGGTGGCAAATCATAGTTTTCCGGCACCTCCACAGTAACTTCTATTGCTTCAAATGAATCTGAATTAGTCGGATGCCAATGTTTTCTTGTCATCTGCCATGCATATACTTCCATTTTTAATATTTTCTTTGGAATGTTCTTTAATATAACATCGTGGTATACATGGTCATTTTCAAATCTGTTTATCTTTTCTGCTATAAACTCAACTTTATAATCCTGATGTGCTTCATGTTCGCGCAGTTTCGCATCTCTCCATGCTCCATCTCCTATGTAATATTTGGCTTTAAGTCTGCCGTTTGACCTAACCTCAACTTCTATTTCAGCAATGCAGAAATTTAATTCCACCAATTCTTTTATTGTCACTATTGTTCACCTCCATCTATTCCTAAGTAATCAAATAATGTAGGTGTCTCTCTTTCCTCTTCAGCCTGTTGCAAATATCCGACGCCATCCCTAAAATAATCTTCATTTAACTCTATTCCGTATCCTCTTCTTTTCATTTTTACCGCAGTCATTGGAACTGTCATAAGTCCGCCAAATGGATCCAGAACCAAATCCCCTTTATTTGAATATCTGTTTATAATCCTTTCAACGATGTCTATCTGTAAAGGACACACATGCATTTGCTTTCTCCTTCTCGACTGCTGTGTATTGAGTGTTTTCATTCTGTTTATATCATCCCACACTTCAAGGTTGTTCCATGAACCGGGAGCTACTACCATAAATATAGCCGGAAGTCTTCCTTCTTTATCAAGCTGTTCTGCAAGTTTTACATGTTCTTCATAGTTGTAAATATTTTCTCTTGAATATTTGCGATATACCTTCTGTAAATTCTTAATGTCTGCTTCCAATAATTCTTTCTTAGTTACAAGTCTGTCTCCTGAACTTCTCCAGTATCCGTGTGCATCTATCTGCCATTGTGCCCTCGTATATTCTTCTTTTGTCTTTTTAACCGGTTCATCTGCATAAGCTGTTGATTTGTCTGTTGGCAGCTTTCTAAACAGCAATATATATTCCGGGCATCCCACTCCCATTTTTGAGCCGTCTTTACACTGTTCACTCCAACCTAATCTGTATGTCTGATTATTTTCCCTTACAACATCCGTCACAACCGTTATCATTCCAAAGTACTGAAATCCATGTTTTATGTAATGAGCTATACAGTCAGCATGGAAAGGTTCAATTGTTGGCATTCCCGTACCTGTTGCATTACCAAACAGTACTCTGTCCTTTACATGAATAGCCGCAACCCTTCCCGGTTTTAATATTCTTAATAATTCGGGTGTCAAAAAATCCATCTGCTCAAAGAATCTTTTCGTATTTTGATTGTGTCCGAAATCGTTATAATTTGCTGAATATTCATAATGGTTTCCAAACGGAATTGATGTATGAATTAAATCTACTGAATTATCATTCATGGTTCTTACTTCCTCAACACAATCATTATGAACTGCTGTATAATACTTTCCTTCTACCTTCACTGCTTTCACTCCTATCTTTCTGTTAAGTCCCTGTGCCTTGTTGTTCTGATTCAAACCATATTTCTTTACTATTTCAATCATTTTTGACACCATATGATTATGATTTTTCCACTTTTCTTCCAGAACCTCTTTAATACTCTTTTCATTCTCCATGTAAATTATGTCAATTATTACCTGCTCTTTTTGAAGGAATCTGTAGCATCTGTGTATTGCCTGAATAAAATCATTAAATTCATAATCTATGCCTACAAAAATTTCTCTGTGACAATGTTTCTGGAAGTTACAACCTGAACCTGATAATTCTTTCTTTGTTGCAAACAATCTTGTCCTTCCTTCCGAAAAATCTATAACTCTTTTTTCCCTGATTTCATAATTCTGTGAGCCATATATATCAACTGTTTCCGGTAACGCTTTCTTTATTGCGTGTCTTTCACTTTCCAAATCATGCCACAGTATAAAATTATCATTTGGACTTGCATCTACGATTTCCTTCATCTTTTCTATTCTTGCAGATATGCTTTCTCTTTTAACGGCTGCTGCTTCTTTTAACCCTGCTGTCGCTTCTGTAAATAACTGCATCTGTCCATTCTTATCAGCCGTATCTCCGTAGTTTATCGGTAATTCATGCCAGTTTACCTGCAATGGTGGCAATTCATATCCTTCATCTGAATATTCACTATTCAAATCTGAAGGCTTTGTACAGAATAATGCCCAGCTGCTTACCCACAACCAGAATTCATCTTCCTGATTAGGATATAAAGTCAGATTATTTGCCTTTGTACTGTCTCTTTGGAAAAATCTCGTTAATGCCTGACCTGTGTCCATTACTTCCAAATATCCTGCGTAATGAATAAGTTCCTTATATTTGTTCGGTGATGGTGTAGCTGTTGCAACAAGTTTATATTCAACTCCTTTAAACTTTTCCAGAAACTCCTGATATGTCTTGCTTCCAAAACTTCTGAGAACTGATGCTTCATCTAAGGATGTTGCCTTAAAATATTTAGGTTCAATATTTCCATCTCTTACTCTTTCATAGTTGGTTATCATAATGTCACTTTTGGCATTTTTAACCTCTTCCATGTTTCGTACATATTCAGGCTTTTTATAACCTAATACCTCTACTGCACCATGTGTAAATTCCTGCTTAACTCCAAGCGGTAATACAATTAATGCTTTTCCGCCTTTATGCTTTACTATCTGGTGACAAAATTCTATTTCCTGAACTGTTTTTCCCAGTCCAAATGATTCAAACAAAGCTCTTCTTCCGCCTCGTATTGCCCACATTACGGCATCTTTCTGGTGTGGTTTTAATATTGGATTTATATCTTCTCTTTTTACTTCAAATCCACTGTCTTTTGCTATGTCAATTTTGCTTTTTAAAAATTCTAAATATTCCATTTCTCTCCAGGAACCGATATATCATTACTCTGGCCAGAGTTCCGCTCCTTTCGATTATTTTTTATTCTTCAAACTGATAGTTATATCCATCTAATGCAAATGGTTTCTTTATTCTGTTATGGCATCTGTCTGCTATCGTCTGATAAGACATGTTATTTCTAATGCCTGCTTCTCTTACACTTACATATGTTTCTACAATCCTTCCTGCTTCATCTATCTTTATTACTGGTTTTCTTTTACCTGACATTCTCGCAGTAAGTTTCCCTAATTCCTCTCTTGTTATGAATCCTATGTTGTCTCTATGATTGTTCCAAATACTCAAGTCCTTATGGTATGGTACTTTTCCTTTTGGAATTTCATTGACAAATGTATTAACCAATAATTTGAAAACTGTGTAGTCCTTTGATTTACCATCAATAGTGATTTTCACAAATAAATTTCTTTTGTTCTTTCTCCTAAATGGTGTTAACATTTTTTTCTTACCGTTTTTGAATGTTTTTCTTATATTTCCATCTATACTGATTTCATATTGATTATTTCCCGGCAAATTGATTAAATGCCAATAGTTTGCAGGTTCATTAATTTCTTTCTTCATCAAACTCTTCCAATCTCTTCTGTAACTGTTCTCTTTCAAGCGTAATTGCCCTTACTTCTTCTCTCTGTTCATCTGTCATATAATCAGCACTAATCAGAAACATTTCCCTGCCATCTATCTGTCTGATTCGGTATTCAATCTGTTCTTTTGTCATTTTGTTTATATCCATATCTATCTCCTCGTTAACAATTTACGTTCAAGTGATTCCATATCATCTTTGCTATAATTTCGTTCAGTAAAGTTTGCTTTGCTCTGCTCCGGCTTCTTTTTGTCTGACTTATAAAAATTCATCCAGCCTTTTGATGTTGCTTCTTTAACAATCTCTACAAGTTCATCATCACTACAGCCTTTATCTTTAAAAGTATTAAGCTGCTCAATGAGATTAACAATCTTGCTTCCCGGTACTGGTGCTGACCTTTCCCGCATGGCAAGATAAGCAGCAAATGCATCATTCACTTTTTTCGAATCGAAATACGTATTTACTTTACTTTTCTTTACTTTACTTTCCTTTACTTTACTTGTTGAATTTCTGCATACATTTTTCTCATTTCTGCATACATTTTTTTCAATTATGTTTACATTTCCCTTAAAATTGGCAACACTAACCAAGAGGTATTCATCTATGACTTCGATTTCTGTTCTTCTTTTAACAACATCAAAATACTGTCTCTGTATTCTTTCCGATGTTAAAATGGCATATTCATTGAACATACTCTCGTTAAAAATACCTATCTTAATGGCATGACTTACTACCTGGTTTATTAAACTTAAATCCACACCGCTGTTCCCACCGAACCATTGCGACAAAAACAGAAGTGGGCTTCTTTCTATCCATTCACAGTAATACCCCTTATCTGAATAAATTTTCTGCCAGAGTTTGACTATTACAGCAAATCCCTTTATGCCATAGGCTGCTTCAATTTCAGCCATGTTATCGTTAGTGTGGCAATCTAATAGGAAACTCTCTATTCCTACTTTTGCCATGTCATTTAATCGTCTCCTTGTCTTCCTGCTTCATACTCTCTGTATATCTGCATCCAATCATCAAATGTCATTGTGACAAGAATTTCAGCATTATTCTTCTTATGAAAAACTGCTGGCAATTCGTTTTTGTTTGCATCTGATTTTGCTTGAGCCATCCAGTCATACAGTTTCATCTTTTCACAATGTTTTGCTTCAATATGTATTCCCGGAAGTCCGACAACATCCGCATCTCCATTTGCTCCACAATACTGTTGCCCTCGTCTTGCTTTATATCCGTAATCTCTGATGTGTCCTGCAAGTTGTCTTTCAAAACGTGCTCCTTTTTGTTTTGAATTAACCACCTTGTCTCCTTTCTGCCTGCCACATTATGTAGCAGGCTAATTACATAAACATAGTTAATTAATTTCGTGATATATATTTGTTATCAGATATGTATGTTGGCATATCAATTAATAGTTACCAATTCTTAAGCATCTGCCTTGTAGCCTTTAGGCTCCAACCAATACTTTTTAATCTTGCTGTTTCCTGTTTATCATAAGCTTCAACAAGATGTCTTTCTTCCGGAAGTGGCCTGAAATAACCTTTGCCATCCTGCATGTTAAGAATAACTGTATCTCTTCTTGCTTCTGATATCTTGTCTCTTATTTTTCTATCATTCATACCTGTCATAATCCTTAACTGCGTTCTGGTTACTGCATTCTCCCTTCCAAATGGAATGTAATCCACTATGTCCATAGGCTTGTCCTCCTACTGGAAAAATGACTGTTGAACTGCCTGAGCCGTTGTCTGTTGAGACTGTTCTGTTGTCTGCTCCTTAGCTACTTCTTCACCTTCACCGGCATTAGCACTTTCCATTTCCTCTGCAGATCCTTCAACAATCATTCCTTCATCCATTTCAACATAATCCTTTGTTCCATCCTCATTAATCACTGCCATGTCACTGTCAAGAGCTGTCTGCATTTCAATGCTCATGATTCCCCATTTACTGATAATCTGTCTTAACATTGTCTTGTAAGCCATTCCGTCAAAATCCTTGCTCCAGAATGTCCACTTTGTTCCTTTCTTCACATCTGCAGCATAACCCTGGGAATACTTAATTGCATGAGCCTTCATCTTTTCCTTTGACCAGTACATTGCCTTCTTAAATCCGTTTGTATATTCAAACATTGCATAGTAACCAATTGTCTCAGCCTTTTCTCTTTCAGCTTCATCAGCTATAAGCTTAACCTCTATCTCTTCATCTAAAGGATTGAAGTTAATCAATTCACCTTCCTTAATAGCTAGCACATTTAATTTCTTATATTGTCCTGATCTGATTGCCAGCTGTATGTAGCCTTTATATCCAAGCTGGAACTGTGCAACCTTAACACCTGCATTGTTATTTTTGAAAGGAACCATGTAATACTGTCCTAACTGTGGACTTGGAGATAGATTTAAACTTTCACCCAAAAGTGCTGCACTTAATATGGATGCATTTGTACACTCCTGTAGTGATGCATTTGCATTAACTGCACTTATGATTGATGATATGAATCTTGTTCCATTCTTTCCACCCACTATGCTGTTAATCTGATTCTTTACTGCGTCATTTGATAAATACGCTGTCAATGATGTTTTCTGCTGACTTTTTGCTAAATTATTTGATACTGCCATTTACTTTTCCTCCTTATCATCGAACTTTTTTGTTAATACATCTATTAATTCGTCTAATGCATGATCTAACGACTCCATTAATTCATTTTCATTCATAAAAGCAATATCTACTGCATGTCTCAAATCTGCTTCATCTATACCCATTTCAATTTTTAAACCGTATATTATGCAAGATAAATCTGATAATATATCTGATTTGGTTCCTTTAACATGTACACTTCCATTTTCTATTTTAATCATCCGTATTTCCTCCCTATTTCACTGGTCCAAATTCTATATTGTTACTCTTCAAATAATTCTTTAATCCTTCAAGCTGAGTTGCTGTTGCTCTTACTCTAAAGTCAAGTTCAATCAATTCTTCCGTGAAAGTTTCTACTGTTTTTACTGCTTCTGTAGCTGCAGTTTCTTTCTCTTCTTTACTTTCATTAGTCTGAATCTTTCCAGCATCAGCAACACTTTCAGCTTCTGCTCTTTCTCTTTCTTTACGTGCTTCCATTTCTGCCTGTCTCTTTGCTTCATATTCAGCTTTTCTTCTCGCATTTTCTTCAAATCTCTGCTTGACTGTCAGAGCATCTGTCATACTGAAGTTTTTAAGATACTCTTCTTTCATTTCAAACTGATATTCACCATCATCATTGTTAATAATGTTAAGTTCATTTGTTACTCTTTCAAGTAACTCTGTCATTTCAGTTTTTATGCTTTTAAGGGTTGTTGTTGCATTAAGATATGTCGGCTTAAATACTCTGTCCCATGTTAAAATTGATAACAAATCACTATCGCCAAATATTCCATCGTAAATCTCCTGAACCTTTACGAGTTTTTCATCTCTCTTTTTCTGCTCATAAGCCTTTACCTGACTGTCAATGTTGTTGTTTGCTTCTCCAATGATTCCAATTAGTTCCTTTACCTGACTTTCAAATTCTGTATATGGCTCAAGCATCATCTTTTTAACGTCTTTTCTTTTGGTATCTAAAACCTTTATGAATTTGTTAAGATTTGCTCTGTCTGATTTTGCATCTTTAATGTTGTCGTCTGTGTATACAAGAGTTTTATAATCATTCGCTCTTGTTGTTATTTCCTGCTTTAATTCCTCATAATTCCAATCTATCTTTTTGATTGCATTTTCATCTGTTGGATTATAAATCTGTAATTCCATTTTTTCCTATTCCTTTCTGTTTAAAATTCTGGCATTATTAATGCCGGTCTTGTTTTTGTTTTGACTTTATTAATAAATTCCTGCTCTTTTTTATAAAGAAAGTTAATATCTTCCTCAACTTCACTTCGTTCAATATGATAATCTTTAGTAATAAGCCTTATCTCACCATTCCATAAGCTTTTTATCTGTGCTCTTAAAACAACAAATTGATATTCTGTTACCATAAGATAATGTAAGACCTGTATGTAATAATTATCCGGGATATGTTCCCCGTCCCACTTTTCTTTATGGATTGAACTAAACAGCTCTGTTGTCTTACATTCAAAGATTCCTTTTCTTCCGGATTCAACTTCTGTCAGTTCTCCATCAAGCGATGCATGTGCAAATGGATATTTATCATTAAGAAGCATGTTGTCACCGAAGTATTCAACCTTATATTCCGGATGGTCTAATGCAAATATTGCCCTTATGTGTTCTTCTGCCTTACTTCCATATATGACATACGGTCTGTCCGATATATCTATTGGAACTCTAAGGCCTACCATTTCTTCCCAAAACTCCTCATTAGTCTTGTATGGGTTAAGTCCCAATACTGCTGCCGCATCTGAACCACCTATTTTGCCTTTTCGTGCATCGAGCCATTCAGCCTTAGTTGCATATTGAACTCTTCTTATATGGATATGTTCATTTTGTTCCAATAAACAATCACACTTTTCTCCAGGGTCTAACGTTGCTCCGCAGTTAGGACATTCGTTGTAATACATATCCTGCACCTACTTTCTGCAACGCAGCCATACATCAAATGCAAATAGTCCATATATGATAATTGCTCCAATTGTTATGATTGCTGCTATCTTATTTACATTTCCGGTAGCAATCCATTTGTTATTGCTTAATACTGCACATATTAGAACTGCAATCACAACATCCTTAACCAAATGTAGGTCCCATGCAATATCTTCTAATTTGGACTTTTTAGCCTTTTGACTATTTTCGTTAATTGGTATAAAATGAAACTGTAATATTATTTTGCGAATGCTTGTCGGGACTTCCACTTCCGCAGGCATTCTTTTTTCTTGTACGTCTATCAATTTTTTATAATCTCCTTTTCATAACCTAACTGGTCAGCCGTCTGCTGGTTCAGCTTCTCAGTCATTTTCTTTTTCTCCTGTTCTGTCAAATTATCCCATTCATATTGATTTCCCTGATAATTAACAAAAATTAATACTTTCATCTTTGCATCACTCCTATCTGTTATGTTTTATCCTATGCTTCACTATGGTTGTCTGTTGCCTTGCTTCATCTAATCTCTCCTATAATTTCCACAGTGCCTGCACAATCAAGGCATTGACTGTTAACCCTTTCTTCTTTGCCAGCTCCTTTAACTTCCTGTGTAACTCCACTGGTATTCTTATTGTCGTCTGTATCATTTTGTTCTCCTTTCGTTTTGATACCATAATGATACGACCTTTTTCGAGGTTTCCCTTGTGCTATAAGCACGAGGTTTGTCAACCTTTTTCGACTTTTAAATTAAATAATTCGCTTCAAGTTGATTTTAATTCAACTTAATTTGCAAAAAAAATTTTATCTCTTTGTTCATTTGATAAATTAAGAATTTCCTGCATTTTCACAATTTCACTTGCTTTAAATTCAGTTTGGTTATTAAGTTTTTTATAAAACCCTTCTCTACTTAACTTTAATGCACGTGCTATAAACGTTAATTTTAATCCAGAATTTTCTATAACCTTATTTAATGCTTCACTATCTGTCACTCTATCATCTCCTTATCTCTTAATTAGGAACACCTATGCTACAACATAGATGTTCCCATTCCAATAATCAACCCGTATAGCCGTTAGTCCAGCTTTTTCTTGTACCTCAAATAAAGTGTATATGCTAATTTAGCCACACCTATACATATGAAGTACACTCCTAAGAATCTAATCATATTTACATTTACTTTTGGATATGATAATATCTGAATTAAGCAAGGGCTTTCGCCCCTGCCGGCTGGCTAGAACAGCCTATCAATTGCTAATAGGATTATTCCTACCAACAGGTCTATCAGAGCACTTATCAGGGTATCTTTGATAGACTTTTTTGTTTCCTTATCGATATTATCAAATATCTTCAAGTTATTTCCTCCTTTCTTCGTTTGTGGTTGAATGCCATTCAACCTAAATATAGAATAGCACTTTGTTGAATATGTGTCAACTATTTTTCACAAAAAAGTTGAATTTAATTCTTTGTTATGTTACACTTATTACAAGTTATAAAGTAAAGGTTGGTGAATTAAATGACTCTACAGCAAAAGATTGGTTTAAAAATTAAAAATTTACGTGAAACATGTGGATTATCTCAAACTGAATTAGCCTTGAAAGTTGGCTATAAAGACAAAACATCTATTGCGAAAATAGAAAAAGGTCTAGTTGATTTGCCCCAAAGTAAATTAAGTGCTTTTTCAGCAGCATTTAAAGTAAATACTTCTTATTGGTTTGATGATGAAACATTTGAATTTGAGCAACATGAAGACAATTCATCAACAAAGAAATCTACCGGCATTCGCATTCCGGTACTTGGTCGTGTTGCTGCCGGTATTCCAATAGAAGCTATAGAAGATATTATTGACACAGAGGAAATAACAGAAGAACTTGCATCAAGCGGTACATTCTTCGGTCTAAAGCTAAAAGGTAATTCTATGGAGCCTAGAATGTGTGAAAACGATGTTGTTATCGTTCGTCAGCAATCCGATGCAGAAGATGGTGATATAGTTATCGCAACTGTTAACGGTGATGAAGCTACATGCAAACGATTAAAAAAATATAACGATGGTATTGTTCTTATATCCAACAACCCAAATTACGACCCTATGTATTTTTCAAATAAGGAAATTCAGGAAAAGCCTGTTAAAATCATAGGCAAAGTTGTAGAGCTACGTGGAAAATTTTAATATCAAAAGCGAAAATGAGCGTTAGAGCTATTGAAAAATAGCTCATTACAACTTTTAAAACATTGGAAGGACAACTAATATGAGTAATCTGCAAAATATACGAAAAGAAAAGAATTTAAGCCAGAACCAATTAATTCAGCTAAGCGGTGTAAGTCGTTCTCTTATAACTAAATATGAAAGTGGAGAGCGAAATATAAATAAAGCATCTGCCATTACAGTATACAAACTAGCCAAAGCTTTGAATTGTACTATGGAAGAATTAATTGAACTGGAATATTAATATACTAAAACCGAATAAAGGAGATTTTATGAAAACAAATGAAGAATTTAATAACTTAATGAAACTAGATAAACATATTTTACTTAATAGCTTAATTCTTCCTGGCATGAATGAGGAAATATGTATACCTGTAGGAGCTATTAATTCCAAAGAAACTTTTTCTCTAGATATTTGCAGGAAAAATACCATAGTGCTAAGCCGAAAAAAATTACAGGAAAGATTAATTCCAAATAACGATTTAATGATCAGATTAGAAATTGACGGCAGACCACATATAAATCCTGATGGGAAAAAACTTTCCAGAAATCATATGCATATTTTCAAAGAAGGTTACGGAATGTCTTGGGCATATGAATTAAATGAAATAGATGCTATACTGTTTAAGAATTCAAATGATTTTACTACAATCTTTTTTGATTTTTGTAAATATTGTAACATATCAATTAATGATTCGAATATACAAGGTGTGATTTAATATGGAAAAAGATTTTAAAAAAATATATATTAATTGGTTAAATGAAAATATTGAGCAATACAAAATTTCAGATACTGTGTATCGATTAACTTTACCATTTCTAGATAGAAATAATGATTGTATAGAACTTTTTATAAAACTGTTAGATGATGAACGCTATTATATTACAGATGATTCTGAAACAATAAATGAGTTAAAGTTATCACAATTTGACATTTTTACTGGTACCAGAAGAAGAGAAATTTTTGATTCTATCTTGGCAGCTCATGGAGTTTCTTTTTCTAAAAATGACGAATTATATATAACATGTTCCCGTGATTCTCTAGCTCAATCAAAACATATGTTATCTCAATGTATTATAAAAGTTAGCGATATGTTTTACTTATCACGTAAAAATGTTAAATCTATTTTTATTGAGGATGTGCAAAATTTTCTTGACATTAATAATATTCGTTATATTGAAAATGTTTCTTTTAGTGGAAAAAGCAAACTAATGAGTAATTATGATTTTGGTATTGGTAAATCAAATGTTGCTCCTGAACGCATTATTAAAGTTATTAATAATTTTGATACAACGCAGGCTAAAAATATAATTTTCTCTTGGACTGATACTGTCGAAGAAAGAAAAAACAAATCGCAATTATACACATTTATTCAGGATTTCGAAAAACCAATTTCCAAAGAAGCTCTAAGTGCATTAAAGGAATATTCAATTGTTCCTGTTTTATGGAGTAAAAGAAATGATTACATTTTAGAATTAAGCAAATAAGTTTTATGATTTAAGTTTTACCTTAATCTACACTTTGAAAATATAATATACTTACCCGGAGAACTGAAGGGGTGACATTCCAACTGCCGGACTTTACAAAAGAAAGGGGTTGGTGCCAATGGTTACATATAGCGACTTATTTGCTTTCGTGACAATGTTGTGCAGTGTGATAGCTCTTGTTATTACTTATTTCTCACACAAAAAATAGTGCCCCTGCTCTGGTAAAGTAAGGCACTATTTTTTAACACTTATTTGCCGGCGGCTAGGTTTCGTCTAGCTTTCGGTTCTCTTGTTAAGTATATTATATCAAATCGAAGTCTTTAGTCAATATATAAAAAAAGAGCCAGCCACAAAGGACCAGCTCCAAACTGTGATATTAAATACCACCCTAGACAAGTTGTATTTTATCATTTTTTGGAGCACCCGGTCAATCAGAACTGTTGTTCTTTGGTTGGGTGTTATTTTTATACTCATTTTTCATAAAATAAACAAAGGAGTGATGAGATATGAAGACAGGAGCATTATACGTCAGAGTATCAACAGATGATCAGGTAGAGTATTCTCCTGATGCACAAATACGTCTCGGACTTGAATACGCTAAAAAGAATAACATAATAATTCCAAAACAGTTTATTTTTCAGGATGATGGCATTTCAGGCAGAAAAGCAACTAACAGACCTGCTTTTCAGGAACTCATAGCAATGGCAAAAAGCGATGAACATCCAATAGATGTAATTCTTGTGTGGAAATTCAGCCGTTTTGCGCGTAATCAGGAAGAAGCTATAGTTTATAAGAATCTACTCAAAAAAGCTGACGTTGACGTTGTTTCGGTATCAGAACCTATCCCTGATGGATTTATCGGTGAATTAGTACAGCGTATATTTGAATGGATGGACGAATACTATTCTATCAACCTTTCAGGTGAGGTAATGCGTGGAATGACTGAAAGAGCATCCAGAGGTGGTTATAACGCTGCTCCACCACTCGGATATAAAATGCAGGATGGAATACCTGTAATTGTACCTGAGCAGGCAGAGATAGTAAAAAAGATATTTACATGGTATGTAGATGATAAGATGTCATTTTTTGATATTGCCGTCAAATTAAATACTCTTGGATATAGAACTAAAAGAAACGGAAAGTTCCAGAACAGAACAGTAGCTTACATTATTAGAAATGAATTTTACAATGGTAAAATAATATGGAACAGATTAGAACACGCTACACGAAACGTCAAAGATAAATCTGAATGGATTGTTACTGATGGTGGACATGATACATTTATATCTAATGAATTGTTTACTGCAGCACAGGATAGATATAAAGCAACAAAAAGACCCGGTAAAAAAGTAAGACCGGCATCAACCTACAAACATTGGTTATCAGGACTTCTTGTGTGTTCTGCTTGCGGTGGTCGAATTGTCAGAGCCGGTAAAAGCAAATCAGGCAATACATATTTTCAATGTACAGCATACAATCACGCTTCCTGCAACGAATCGCACCTTACAAATGAAAATGCTCTTAAACCTGCCATTTTGGAAGCCTTGCAGAAGGTTCTTGATAGTGGCACTGTAGAATATGTTGTACATTCTACAAATCAGGAAGAAAAATCAGAAAGTGAATTAATTGAAAATAAATTAAACAGAATAGGCATGAAGGAAGAACGTATTAAAGAAGCATATAGAGATGGAATTGATACACTTGAAGAATATAAGGCCAACAAAGAAATATTACAAAGGGAACGTGAACAATTAACCGCCATGCTGGAGCAGTACTCAAAGAAGCCTGAAGATGAAAATGAAAGCATTCTTTTGAACAAAATACGCTCCGCATACGATATTATTAAATCAGACAATTCAACTGACAGACAAAAGCATGACGCTTTGACAAGTGTTGTTGATAAAATTGTATATGATAAAAAAGGTGGGGCATTGTTGATGTATTTTTATATTAACGACTAACACCAAATTGCCCGCAATTCCTTTATTTATCGGTGTTCCAGGGCATCGTTATACGTTATAGCAGTATAGTGGTCCTGACGGCGAAGCAGGCGCTGCAATGCGTTATATGTCACAAAAATATGCTATGTCTAATCCTAAAGTTGCAGGACTTTTAAACGATATCGCAACTGAAGAACTTGGACATTTAGAAATAGTTGGAACCATTGTTCATCAACTTACCAAGGATCTTCCTTGCAACGAGGTAGACACTGCAGGGTTCGAAAAGTACTACGTTGACCACACTTTAGGCGTATGGCCACAAGCTGCTGGAGGCATCCCATTTAATGCATGTGAATTTCAATCAAAAGGCGACCCAATTACTGATTTATTTGAAGATATGGCTGCTGAACAAAAAGCGAGAACTACTTATGACAATATTTTGACATTAGTTAAGGATAATGAGGTTGCTGACCCAATAAAATTTTTAAGAGCTAGGGAAATTGTTCATTTCCAACGTTTTGGTGAAGCTCTCAGAATGGTTTTAGATGATTTAAATAATAAAAAGAACTTCTATTTATACAATCCGGCTGGTTGCAAATAATAAACATGCATCATAATCATAAAGCTAAAAAAACCACTTCATAATGAAGTGGTTTTTAACTGGCCCACAAGGATTCGAACCTTGAAAATGCTGGAGTCAGAGTCCAGTGCCTTACCATTTGGCGATGGGCCATTGCTCTTGCAACGGAAATAATTTTATCATAAAGCAGTAACCTTTGCAAGCACTTTTTTACTTTTTTTATATTTTTTTAACTTTGCTCCATTTTCCATACACCTTTTTATTATTGCTTAAGGAAAATGCCCTTGCTTTTACATAGTATTTTTTTCCCTTTTTCATTAACTTTAACTTGTATGACAATTTAGAGCCGGACACCTTTTTGTTATTTTTAAACTTTTTATTTGTAGAATAACATAGCTGGTAACCTGATGCGCTATCAATTTTCTTTAATTTTATTTTGGCTTTATTTCTATTAACTCTCTTAATACTTACAATCTTAGCCTTTTTTAATATATTTTTATTTTCTGTGCTATTTTGTGCAGCACATGTTTCAACATTATTTTTTATATTTTCTTTATCAGTTGCCTTTTCTGTCGCACTCGCTTTAGTTGTCGTTACTTGGGAAGATGTTGTTCCAAAAATATCTTCTCCATAATTGTCTCCTCCTGCTGCAAATACTGATGTAGACATTACCATTGTCAAAACCATTGCTATCAATAAAGTTTTCTTTTTCATTATTTTCCTCCTATTTTTCTCTTAATTTTTATTACAATGTTTTTTAACTTTCTCTTCCAAAAAGTTTTCCGCATTTTATCCACATAATTTAAATATTCTGCATTATCTGTTTTGTATGTTGCGCCATTTCTTTCAAATTCTTCCAAAACGCCCACAATCCAATCAAAAGGAACTTTTTCCTTATGGGTTCTATTATCGCCACAAATAATGTAATATTGCCTTTTCACAGCTATTATTCTATGTAGAACATACTCTCCTGTAGGTCGTTTATATAACGGAATATCATTCTCTTTTAAAATAGAATCAGTCGGAACAATTTTCACCAAATCTTTTTTATTATGTAACATTGGCATCATACTGTCTCCAACTACTGTCGCGACATAGAAACCTTTTTCTTTAATAATATCTTCTATTTTCTTATCTTCCATACTACAGTGTTCCATCCTTCATTGCATCATATGCAACAGCAGCTGCCTCCTTTGAAATATTACATCCCATTTCGTATATCGGAATCTCATTAACAATTTTATCAACATATTCTAATGTCTTGCTCATTGCCATAATATCTCTTGGTCTATACACCTGGTTCATAAGATGCTTAACTGCATTCTCCTTTGTTGCTTTTTCTATATGATTTTCCTTAGCCTGATGCAAGAAACAAATCCCGGCAAGTTTTGCTTTCATATTAGTTGATAAATGATGCTTTCCATCCCAAGGCGTACCATACGCATATATGCCATCTTCCCTAAATTTAATTAGCGGCTTGTCATCATTTATCATAGTCACTCTGTCTCCAAAGCAATCTCTCCATAATTTAGCATGAGTTGATTTTCCTGTTCCACTTGGAGCCGAAAACATATATGCCTTTCCATCAATTTCAAGCACACTTCCATGAACTAGAATAACCCCATAATCAATCGCTTTTTCACAAAACTTTCTATATAAAGCTATAAATTCCAAATAGGATTTAGGATAAGTCTGATCATCTTCTGACTGCATCTGTTCGAATTCCAAATCCTTGTCTGTAGCCTTTATTACAAACTCCGGTTTTGCTTTTTCAGCTAAATAATTAATACAATTATCATTAAAATAAACACCTCTTGTTTCTACTCCGACAGGAATATCTCCGAATTTATATACTTTCATCAAATCACCATACTTTCCCAAACCACCTACTACTATTGCTTATTATTTTCGCTGTCCTGCAAGATAATTTGCAAACTGTTGCGCTGTTCTTCCTGAGATACCACCATGGCTTAATTCCCACTTATTTGCTTCAGCCTTTATCTCTTCGTCGCTCATTGTAACTCCTGCTCTCCTGCATAATTCTACTGCAATGTTAAAGAATTCCTTCTGACTTGGTTTAGAATAATTAATTGTCACACCAAATCTGTTTACAAGAGAAAGTTTTTCTTCCATTGTATCTGATTTATGCATTCCGTTATCCACCTGGACATCGCTTCTGTCATTCCATGTTTCCTTAATCAAATGACGTCTGTTAGATGTTGCATATATTAATACATTTTCCGGTTTTGTTTCAACGCCACCTTCTATTACAGCTTTAAGGAATTTATATTCAATTTCAAATTCTTCAAATGACAAATCATCCATATAAATAATAAATTTATAATTTCTATTCTTAATACTTGCTATTACATTTGAAAGGTCTTTAAACTGATGTTTATAAATTTCAATCATTCTAAGACCCTTGTCATAATACTCATTAACAATAGCCTTTATACTTGTTGACTTTCCTGTTCCACTGTCGCCAAATAAAAGACAGTTGTTTGCCTTTCTTCCTTGTACAAATGCTTCTGTATTATCCACAAGTTTCTTTTTCTGAATTTCATATCCTACAAGGTCATCCAATGCAACCTGCTCCATATTATTAATAGCATGAAATTGTAATTTGCCGTCATTATCACTAATTCTAAATGCCTTATTAAGTCCAAACATTCCTACACCATAATCTTTGTAGAAATCAGTAACACATGTAAAAAATTCATCTTCATTTTTTGTATTTTCCAATTTTTCACTTAACGCTCTAACCTTTTCGCTTACATTTTTATTGTACATTAATTCAGGTTTACCTATAGCCTTATAATTTTCAATTCTTGAAAAACAATCAATTCCAAGTTCTTCTTCCATAGGTCCAAAATCATAATCAAACAATTTTTTGAACTGCTTAAAATCATTTTTTGCGAAATAATTTACACTTCCATCACTTGCTCCTACCTTTTCACAAGTCAAACTAAATGGATTTTCATTTGTAATAAGTAAATATGTAAGATAATTATGCCATAAATTCTTATCAAACGCATAATCTGTTGAAATTTCGAGAATTCTCTTTATCTGATGATATATTCTCGTAATAATCTCATCCTTCTTGTAATTCTCACCCTTATATTCTCTTATAATATTACTCAATTCCATTAATATCGAATCTTCCGGCATATTTCCGTAAATTAATAATTTTGAAACTATGTTGTGCATATCTATCGCCTCTTTTTATTATATTTTTAGTAACGTCGGAACCAAAAGTCTGAAACACACTTATTTTGGTTTTCCAGAATGTATTTACTTCCGGCTAATAACTTTGTTTCTGTTTTCTGAATATTATATATCTCTATTCTATAAAAAATATATTTTTCATTTCTCTAAATATCATATATTTCTATTTCATAAAAATATATTTTACTTTTCTATAAATATCATATATTCCTATTTTATTAAAATCTCAATCTATTGTTCTCTGAATATTATTTCTCCGGTTTCAGGATTCATTCCATCTACAATAGCTAATGATTCTAATTTAATTCCTTTATTTCTTATTATTTCTCCACCTTGCTGGAATCCTTTTTCAATAGCAATACCAATTCCTTCAACTGTAGCACCCGCGTCTTCGACAAGCTGAATTAATCCCTGAAGTGCACATCCATTAGCAAGGAAATCATCAATAATTAATACATGATCTTCAGGTCCTATATATTTCTTTGAAACGATTACATCGTAAACTTTCTTATGAGTAAATGATTCTATTTTAGTTGAATATACTTCACCATCAATATTAATACTTTGTGCTTTTTTAGCAAATACGACCGGTACATTAAAATACTGTGCTACAATACAAGCAATTCCTATTCCTGAAGCTTCAATTGTTAACACCTTATTAATATTCTTATCTGCAAATAATTTCTTCCATTCTTTTCCCATTTCATTAAATAATTCAATGTCCATCTGATGGTTTAAAAAATTATCAACTTTTAATACATTGCCTTCTTTAAGTATTCCATCTTGTCTGATTCTTTCCTCTAATAACTTCATATCATTCATCCTTATGATTATATTAAATTTCCATGATATCATATCACGAATTTTATCGTCTTTTGGACGCTTTATATCACTATAGCACAATTTTATATGCACTGCATCTAATAATTTAAAAGAGACCGATTGTTTTATAACGGTAATTCATTACCATTAAATACAATCAGTCTCTTATTTAATAGTTATTTAGTAAACTATCCAACTTAATCTTAGAGATTTCCGTGGAATGTTCTGCTAATAACATCATCCTGCTGTTCTTTTGTTAACTTGATGAAGTTTACAGCGTATCCTGATACACGGATTGTAAGCTGTGGATACTTTTCTGGATGCTGCTGAGCATCAAGTAATGTATCTCTAACTAATACGTTAACGTTAAGATGATATCCGCCTTCCTCTGCATATCCATCTATTAATGAAACTAAATTATCAATCTGTTTTGCACTTGCTGCCATTTTCTCTACCTCCTATTTGTTTTTCTCTTCTAATAATTTTATCCTGGATTCTCTAAATCCCTGTAACACTATTTTTCTAGCCGCTACAGCCATTTCTTTAGTAGCTGGCTGTATATCCTTTAATGGATAATCAATCCCAAGCTCTGCATACTTTGGTTTAGCCATATCATGATATGGTAAAATATCCAATGCCTTAACCATCTCAAGTTTTCCTATAAATAGACCTAACTTATAAAGATATTCTTTGTTCATTGTAATATGCGGAACCACAACATGTCTTATCCATATTGGAATCTTTTTATCATTAAGATATTTTGCAAATGCCAAAATATTATCATTTGGCTGTTTGCACAACTTTTTGTGTTCTTCCGGATCAATGTGTTTTATATCCAGCATAACCAAATCGGTTACTTCAAGTAATTTATCTACTTTTTTCAGATTTTCCGGATTATCAGGTCTAAATGTTACACCTGAAGTATCCAGACAGGTATGAATTCCTTTTTTATGTGCTGCTGAAAACAGTTCCGTAAGAAAATCTATTTGTACCATTGGCTCACCGCCTGTAGCGGTGATACCTCCGGTTTTATAAAATGGTGCTTTCTTTTGGTATTCGTCAAGAAGCTCCTGAACAGTCATTTCTGTACCGCCCTCCATAGTCCATGTGTCCGGATTATGGCAATATGCACATCTCATAGGACACCCTTTGAAGAACACTACAAATCTTACGCCAGGTCCATCTACTGTTCCACAACTTTCAGTTGAATGAATTATTCCTGTTGTCATTCTGAATCATTTCCTTTTATTTTTTATTACTGCTGTAACTTGATAAGATCGTCGATATCAAGACCAAGTTCGTCAGCATCAAGATCACCTGTGAATACGTCACAATCTTTTCCAAGAGCATCTGGGATGATTGTGAATGTATCTGAGATACCATCTCTAGCGTTTTCAAATGGAATCTTAGCTACAGATGCAAGTGATGAAACTGCACCATGAGTATCTCTTCCGTGAAGTGGGTTAGCACCTGGAGCGAATGGCTGTCCAGCTTTTCTTCCATCAGGTGTGTTACCTGTATTCTTACCATATGTTACGTTTGATGTAATTGTAAGAATTGACTGTGTTGGGATACTCTCTCTGTATGTGTAGTGCTGTCTTAAGTATCCCATGAATTTGTCAACGATCATAACTGCAAGGCTATCTACTCTGTCATCATCGTTACCATATTTAGGGAAGTCACCTTCTACTTCATAATCTACTGCTAATCCGTCTTCATCTCTGATTACTTTAACCTTAGCATATTTCATAGCTGAAAGTGAATCTGCTACTACTGAAAGTCCGGCAACACCTGTTGCAAACCATCTCTTAACGTGAGCATCATGTAATGCCATCTGGATTCTTTCATATGAGTATTTATCATGCATGTAATGAATGATATTAAGAGCATTTACATATACTCCTGATAACCATTTCATCATATCTTCGTATCTTTCCATTACTTCATCATAATCAAGGTATTCTGATGTAATTGGTCTGTACTTAGGTCCTACCTGAACCTTAGTCTTTTCAT
>ERZ857922.376-NODE-376-length-69631-cov-126.273988_pt1 | contig 69631 bp, 63 predicted proteins | sample MGYA00519579_ERZ857922 | MGnify/ENA primary metagenome ERZ857922 (study PRJEB31778, sample SAMEA3449375) | human gut metagenome | biome: human gut; feature: human-associated habitat; material: faeces | place: United Kingdom | collected 2010/2012 ... | reverse complement strand
TTTGTTTTTGGGAGGATAATTTAGCGTTAGCTAAATTTCAATGCCTGACCGACACTCCGCCAAACTACAATTTACCCCAACTTTTGATAAAGAACCGCCAAAATACACGCAAAAAAGCAGTTCCGAATTTACGAAACTGCCTTTTTATCAAATCAAGTATTAATGTTTTGGGCTTTTGCTTTTTTGAGTTTTTACAGGCGGTGGGGTAGGGGTGATTTCTTCCGCTGCGGTTCCGCCCTTTTTCTTTTTAATAATGTAAACATAAACGCAAATTGCCACAAATCCTGCAAGGCATACCGCCGTTGCAACAGCGCCCGGCTTAAATCCCTTTGGATAATACACAAGCTCTATGCTGTGCTCGCCCTTGTTGAGGTTAAATGCTATAAGCGCATTGCCGACAGGTGTAATTTCAGCTTCTCTGCCGTCAACATATGCGGTCCAACCGCCCTCTTCATAAGGAACAGAGGTGTAGAAAAGTCCGTCCTCGCTTGCGTTTATTGTGCCCTTCATAGATGAGCCTGTAAGCTCGGTTGTTGTCATAACATCTTTGCTTATCTGTGCGTATCCCTGTTCATAAACATTTTGGTCGAGCATATTTACATACACATGCGCACTGCCTGCCTGTCCCTGCGGAAGTTCGGCATAAACAGAGATTTTATCACCCTCGTTTACATATCCGCCGCAAGCAATGTACGGTCTGCCCATTCCGAGAGTTTGCGTATTTGTCGAATCGTCGTTTATCATAAATGAAACATCGTCTTTACCGTCAATGTCGGCATAAACATACACATATCCCGAGTACGGCGCTGTGTAGTTCCACTTAAGGTGCGGTGTTGTGGTTGTATCGGTACAGTTGTAGCTGTAGTTGCCGTAAGAAAGTTTATTTACGGGGAACTGTGAGTAGTCTGTGTGTCCCTGCGAAACAACCTCAAGCTGTGTATATACATTTTCGTTTACGCCTGTTGCAAGTTTAAAGAACTCGTTTTGCTGGTCAAACGGGTTAAACTGGTCCTCGTTTTTGTTTACCTGCCACTTGAGCAAGTCGGAATTAACCATAAAGCCCATAGGAATGTAATGTTCGTTTTTGAGCAAGGTTATGCCGCCCGACTGGTAGGTATTTGTAAGGTCATAACTGTTTTTGTAAGTACCCTCTCTTGAAATCAGATACTTAAGGTTCATAAATGTGTTTGTTACAGGCGAGCTTTCGGCATATGTGTAACGGTTGCCGCTCTGCCAGCCCATCATACCGAAGTTCTCAAAGAATACGGTCATATCTTCGTTAGCCATTGAGTTGAACATTGAAAGTCCGTTATAGCCGTTGAGTGAACCGTCATTGAGGGTTTGTGTGCTTGTCATTTCGGCACGCCACATTTCCTTGGTATCTTTTTCGAGGTTATCCATATATTCAATTACAGAGGCTGTGTTTTCCTCACCTCGAGGGTAATCGAATGTGCCCGTTACGGTTGTGGTTTTAACGCCGATATATGCGGTAGCACCGCTTTCACCCACGACTATGACCGCAAGTATAATCAAAAGCACCTGCTTTGGAATAATTCTTTTTGTATAGAGGAAAAGCACAATGCATACGAGTGCCGCAATAACGGCTGTACCCACGATAGCGTATGTTTCCTGCGTATCAATGGCAATCAGAATGATAACTGCCGAGAAGAGCACCGCCAAAATTACATCCCAACAGGTGGTAAAGTCAATCAGCATAAATGCTCTGTAAGCCATAACCACAATTACAAAGCTGATAAGATAGCTGAAACGGTAAGGAATCATATTTGTAAAGTGGAAGCCGTGCCAAATGTAGTCGAGCTGACGGATAACGCAGCTTAACATCATAAAGAGAACAAGACAGCCGTCAACGATTTTTTCCTTAAGTGTGATTTTCTTAGATGTAAGGAATACGATGCCGAGTACCAAAGAAACTGTACCGCAGGCAATGTTAGGCAGGGCGTCAGCCTCTTTTGTTGCCGGAGTTATGAATGTAAGAAGATTTGAGAAAATCTTTTTCATAGCCTCAAGCGTACCCAAAAGGTCGTTTGTAGAGCCTATGTTAATTGCGTATGTAGACGGGAATGTACTCGAGGTTGCGTGGGTGTTTTGCAGGGCAAAGAACGCAGGCAACAGGAAGAATGCCGTCATACCGATTGCAAGTAATGAGAAAAGTGTGGTTTTTGCAAGCTTTGTAAAAAAGCTTTTAAAGCCGTCCCACTTAACAATGCTGTATGCAATGAAAATAAGAAGAACGAAAATACAGGTAAACAAACCTATGTAGTAGTTTGAAAGCAAAGAAACCGCAAGAGTAATTGTAAACAGTCTGAATTTGCCCTCTGTAAGGAGTTTAACAATTCCGAGTGCCACAAGCGGAGTAATGCAGACAGTGTCAAGCCATATTGTGTTCCAATAGTAGCCCATAAAGAATGCGCAGAACGAAAAAGTTGTACCGAACACAACGAGAGAAAAATCGTTCTTTTTGAAAACCGAGCGCAGGAAAATCGCAGTAAAGCAGCCTGCAAAGGCAACCTTTGCACAAACGCTGAACATAAGAAATTCCCTAAGCCACTGTGACGGAATAAATACGCACAAGAAGTTCATAGGGCCTGCAAGGTAGTATGACATAAGCGAAAAGTAATTTACGCCGCCGCCCTGCGTCCAAGACCAGAACAGTGATTCGCCGTGCTTAAGCTTATCCTGAAAATCTACCAAAAACGGATAATACTGGTGCCAAAGGTCAGTAACAAGAATTTGCTTGTCGCCAAACGGAGAAACCTCCATTATCGCAAAGCCTATGGTCATAAGAACAAACGGCAGGAAAAAGGCAATTATAATGTAAATGTTTTTCTTTAAAAATGCCTTAAATCCCTTTTGCTCAACCGCAGGCTTTTCGGGCAGCTTTTTTGCTTTTGTTTGTAAAGCTGTCATAAGCATAAGAATTAAACCTCCATAAAATTATGTTTGCCCTTTTAAAGACAGGGCATTACCGATTAGTTATGCTTTTGCATATACTATAACTTATATATTGTAACACTTTATTTAGTCAAGGTAAATAATATTTTAAAAAAAGAAAATGAATTTTGAAAAATTGTCAGTAGTACCAATGTACTTGTCAAAAATCGACAAAAACAGGGGATAAAATTTTATGTTGATTTTTTTCACTGTTATATACATATTCGTTGTTTTATGGTATGATTTTATTAAATTAATGAAAAAGGGAGGCAGGACTATGAAAAAATCTAAAATATTAGTATCAACGGCGCTGGCACTTTGTATGGGAGCAACGGCAGTAACACCTGCATTTGCGGCGGATAATGAAAGCTTTACTTTTACAAAAATCGGCGATTACAACGCAGACGGTGTAGCAAGTGTATCAGACATTACTGCATTACAGTTACAGCTTGTCGGAAATGGTACAATTTCGGGCACTGCTCTTGAGCATATCGACTTTGACGGTGACGGCGCTTTTAATGTAAATGACATTACAGAATTGCAGAAAATGGTTGCCGGTACGGAATATACTTGCTATCAAAAAACAGACAGCTCATATAAAAACATTCCTATGCGCTATTATGACTATGACTATAACGGTAACTCTAAAGGCGATATTATTGAATATGAAACAATCTACACACCGGAGAATTACATTATGACTGTTGATGAAATGAGGAGAAATTCAGTTAAAGGAATTTCTCTCATAACATCAAAGGAACAGTTTGTCGATTTGTTTAAAGCGGAGTCGCCGGAATTTGACGACGAGTTTTTCAAGGATAACGCTCTTTTTGTAATACTCACAGCCAGGGATTGGTATGATTATACAGGAATAAACGCCTTTGCGCTTGACGGAAACAAGCTGATAGTATATGATTATGAGGTCGAAACTTTTTGGGAGTATGGCGAAAAGTGTTGTCGCAATAATATTTACAGACTGAATAAGGCTGACGTCGAAAATATTACAGAAATTAACTTTTATACACAATATTTAGCACAGTAAATCTAACACCCTCTCCGAGCGGAGAGGGTGTTTTGCGTTTGATACAATATTGCAGGAGTTAAATTGTCAGTAGTACCAATGTACTTGTCAAAAATCGACAAAAACAAGGGATAAAATTTTATGTTGATTTTTTTTCACTGTTATATACATATTCGTTGTTTTATGGTATAATTTTATTAAATTAATGAAAAAGGGAGGCAGGACTATGAAAAAATCTAAAATATTAGTATCAACGGCACTTGCGCTGTGTATGGGTGCAACAGCGGTAATCCCTGCATTTGCGGCAGAAAATCAAAAGTTTACATATACAAAAATCGGTGATTACAATGCGGACAATGCTGTAGATATATCCGATGTTACGGCTTTGCAGTTACAGCTTGTCGGCAACGAAGTAATCATAGGTGCAATGCTCGAACACCTTGATTTTAACGGTGACGGCGGTTTTAATGTAAACGATGTGTCGGAAATTCAGAAAAAGATAGTCGGTACAGATTATGAGTGTTACAAACCGCTGGGTGATTCGTATAATAATGTTACCGAAGAAACACAATATTACTATTATGATGAAGAAATACCCGGTAAAGGCATACCGTATGAGATTATATACAATGAAAACAACGGTATTGTTACAATGAATGAATTTGATTCAATAAAAAGATGTAATTTTCTTATAACTTCAAAGGAACAGTTTTGTGATTTATTCAAAGCTGAATCATCGGATTTTGACGATGAATTTTTTAAGGAAAATGCCTTATATGCACATATCGGTATTACCGGTTCTAATGATTATTCTTTTATTGAGTCCATTAATGCAGACGGAAATCAGTTGATTGTTTCAAGAATAGATATTTACGCATGGCCTAAGTCTGATGACTACGCTTGCTGCAATATGCTTATAAAACTTAAAAAATCCGATGTGGAAAATATTTCTCATATATTAGTAAAGCAAAAATATGGCAGTGAATAATAAAACAACGCAAAATTTCACCCTCTCCAAGCGGAGAGGGTGTTTTGCGTTTGATACAATATTGCAGGAGTTAAATTGTCAGTAGTACCAATGTACTTGTCAAAAATCTACAAAAACAAGGGATAAAATTTTCCGTCATAGCAATCTGTCGGGTGTAAACAGCTTGACTGTTTGCGTGCTAAGACTAAGTTTGACAAAACTTTTTATTATCCGATAGTTATTAATAGACTTTCAGTTTTTTACCTATAAAGCATATCACAGCTTTTGTATGAACAGCAATGTCGATACTTTATTTATTATTAACTTTTATCTCGTCGCAAGGATTTTCTTGTTGCGAGCATTTTGCCTTTTATATAGTAAAAATCATCTCTGAAATCACTGCGGAAACTGTTGTAATAATTGTCAAACGGATTGTGAATGTGAAATACTGCCGTGTTCGGATTCATTACCGACACAATATTTCCTGCCGCACGGAGAAAAAACTCGTGGTGATCTATCATTCTTATGTTATCGTCCCAGCCTATTTCTTTGATTTTCTGCGTTCTCGCAAGAAAAATATTCGGGACTTTTCCATATACAATATGGTTTTCGTCTATCTTTGTCAAATGCGGTATTTTAAGCGGTTTATAGGCATTTTTCATATCAAATTCATTGTAATTTCGGGCGATTTTCTGCACAGGAGTACATTTGCCTGCGGTAAGAGGCACAAATCCGACAAGGTCAATGTCTTTGTGCGACTTAAGAAAACTAAGCTCGTCATAAATATTTGAAAGCGGAGTTAAAAGCTCGTCATCGTCCATACGCATTAAATACTCGGTTTTAACCTCGGCAAGTGCGAGATTAAGCCCCTTGCTGAGTCCGCTGTTGAACGGCATATGAATTACGGTAGGCGGATTGTGTTTTGTTTTTATTTCAAGCGGAACTTTGCTGTCGTCTGCAATCACCACTTTTGCACCGGGGTAGTGTTTTTGAATGTTTTTATACAGCTTTTTTGCCTGCTTTTGCCTTTCAAAGGACTTGAACATAAATGTTACATTTTGTGTAACTTCGTGTGCCTGTTCGGCAGTCGGCATTTTCTTTCCGCTGATTTTCCATTTTAAATTCAAATATCCGAACTGTAACTTTGCAAATATATCAAACGCAACTTTTGCAAGCGGTGCAAGAGGACTTTTGCATATTTTTTTGGCAATGTTCATTGCTTTACTCATAAAATCACATCTTTGTTTTAATGATTAGGGTAGTATTTTGCCAAACAATTATAAAAGGTAGACCAAGCTTTTATAATCGGTTAAAAATTCAGGTAATCTCTAAATTCTCTCAATTAAAAAATAACCGTTTAAAAATCGCAATACTCCCGATATAACCTATGTTAATGTCGGGAGTATTCTTGTTTTATCATTTCTTTTCTTTAAAGGCAAAGAATCTTTGTCCTATGTAGTTGAACGCTACAAACAGGCAAGAGCCGAGTATCATTGAGGTATAGCCTGCAAACTGTTCAACCGTAAATGAGAACATTGTAAAATTATTCGCCGTACAAATCCATTTGATTAGCGGAATTGCTATGCAATACGATAGTGCGTAGCAAACGGCAATGTTCAGCGCAAAGCGTAAAATCGGTTTCCAACCCTTTTCTGTATTTTTAAATGTAAAGTATTTGTTAAGAAAATAGCTTACAATACTGCCGATTAAGTATCCGAGAGCCGAGGCGAGCCACACACCCCATTCGTATCTGTCCCACGCAAAAAGCGCAAAGAGCACAAACTGCAAGCCGTTGCCAACGAGGGTATTGATTACGCCGACCAGAATAAACTTCCAAAACTTTATATCAAAAAACTTTTTTATAAAATCGCCCATAATTATTCCTTTTCCTCGTTGTTTTCGTCCTCAAAATTGGAGAATTTTGTTATGTAAATCGGTCTGTCCTTGGTTTCCATATAAATTCTGCCTATGTATTCGCCAAGAATACCGATAGACATTTCGGTAATTCCGCCCAAAAACAGAACCGCACACAAGGTAGTTACATAACCCGGTGTGGTAATTCCGAAAAACAACGTCTGAACAAGGGTTATCATTATATAGATAAGCGAAATAACAAAGATTATCGCACCCATTACTGCCGTAAAACGGAGGGGAGCAACCGAAAAACAGGTAATTCCGTCAATCGCATAACGAAAAAGACTTGAGAATTTCCATGTTGTCTGTCCAAGCTGACGGTCAACGGTTTTAAATGAAATCCATTTTGTGTTGAAACCTACCCAAGAGAATATTCCCTTTGAAAATCTCTGAACTTCGGCGAGTTCAAGAATAGAATCAACGACCTGTCTTTTCATCATTCTGAAATCCATAGCGCCGTAAGGCATTTTGGTATCAGTGAGTTTATTTGAAAGAGCAAAGAACATTTTTGAGAAAATTCCTCTGAATTTGCTTTCGCCCTCTCGTTCGTCACGCTTTGTGGCGCAGACATCGTAGCCCTCGTTTTCGAGAGCGTCTGCCATTTGTGGGAAAAGTGTCGGCGGATGCTGCAAATCGGCGTCCATAACCACCACATAATCGGCGGTGGAATGTTGAAGTCCTGCGTACATAGCCGCCTCTTTACCGAAATTCCTTGAAAATGAAATATACTTTACATTGGAAAGCTGCTTTGCGAGCTTTTTCATAACAAGGTAAGTTTTATCTTTACTGCCGTCATTGACGAGGATATATCGAAATGAATATTCAGGCATTGAGTCAATAACCTTATTGGTTTCAAGCACAAAATGCTCAAGTCCCTCTTCTTCGTTGTAACACGGTACTATTAAATCTATAGTTTTCATAATAATTCGCCTTTATGTTGTTAAATTTGTATAAGCCTATAATTATTTTTATTATACCAAAAGTACACACAAAAGTCTATATTTTTATAAATTATTTGAGAAGTGATGAAAGGTAAATTTATTTTTGTTAAAGTTGGAATAACAAAAAATAAAATCACAAAAAGAAAAACGGCAAAACCTTAGCGGTTAAGCCGTTTCTTAGTGGTTGCGGGAGCCGGATTTGAACCGACGACCTTCGGGTTATGAGTGGGAGATATATAGTTTCCGTGTTTTCCCTATTTATTTTCCATTGCTTTGAATTTATAATATATTTGTATAATTAAGGAAAGAGTGGTAAACAATGGAAAAATCGATTACATTCAAAGAACTATCACAACGATGGCTATCTGTATCGTCTTTGGGTAAAACTTATACATATCAGCAGAATTTACAGTCTTACATCAATCACCTTAATAATGGAATAGGTGAATGTAAAGTGTCTGATGTAAAGCCTGCTCATATTGACGAAATAATAAGACAGCTATATATAGAAAACCCGAACACCAAAAAACCGACTTCCAAAAAAGTCTTGAAAAATATAGTTGACTGTGCTACTCGAATTTTTGATTACGCTATCGAAAACGAGCTAATCTACAAAAATCCAGCAAGAAACAAAAAGAAAGTCATTCCAAAAAATGCACCGACAAAAATAGTTAGTGCAATCACTCCCGAACAGCAGCAACTCGTAATTGATACAGAACACCGAGCCAAAATTGCAGCTGTAATAATGATGTTTATGGGATTGCGAACCGGTGAAGTGCTTGCTCTTGAATGGGGAGATATTGATTTAGTCAACTATAAGCTCTCTGTCAATAAAAGAACGCAAAGAATTTCGAGCAATAAGTATATTGTAACAGAAGGTACAAAAAATGGCAAGTGCCGTTATGTTTCAATTCCTGTTAATTTAGGAGCTTGGTTAAAAAAACAAAAGGATATATCAAATTCATACCTTGTGATACCAAATAGAGTCGGAGAGCTCCAATCTCCAACTCAATGGAGAAGTTTATGGAAATCCTATCAGAACGAAATAAACTACACAGCCTATTGCAAAAAATGTGCCGATGCAGGAATAAAACCTGAAAACAAACATACTCCAACAGGTATTCCCAAAATTATAAATACATTTAGTGCTCATCAGCTCAGACATACATATGCAACGCTTCTGTATATATCAGGAGTTGATGTGCTTACAGCGTCGGAGCTGTTAGGACACTGCAACATAGAAATAACTCTTAAAATATATACACATCTTGACCAGCAATTTAGAGAACTAAATATAAGCAAATTTGACAATTATATTCAGTCAGATTTAGACATAGAAAATATTTAATTAGTAAACAAAAGTCGATTACATTGTAGTCGGCTTTTTTATTTTATAAAAAGTGGACAATTTGTCCAGAAAAGGAGTAAGACTTATGAAAAAGACAATTGCAATCGTAAACAAAAAAGGCGGAGTCGGCAAGACAACAACCGCACTTAACTTAGCAGCAGGACTTTCAAAAGAGGGCAAAAGGGTATTGCTCATCGACCTCGACCAGCAAGCCAATCTATCGTTTTGGCTCAACTATGAGTTTGACGGCAAACCTACTATCGCAGAGATGATAATGTTTTCAGTCAGCGGAATGTATATTGATTACAACGCTTGTATCAGACATTTTTCTTCTGAGGGTTTTGATTATATACCTGCGTTGAGTGCAAGCCTTGACGGTATTCCTTCCTACCTCGCCGGAAAAAGCGATTGCACAAACATTCTAAAAAAGCTGTTATCTGCAGATAGCTTTAGTGAATATGATTACATACTCATTGATTGTTCTCCTGCGGCTGACCTACTTGTAACTAACGCTATTGCAGCAGCAGACAAGCTGCTTATCCCGGTGCAGTGCGACATAATGTCATACAACAAGGTCAATGATATTCTTCAGCAGCTCGTCAACACAAAAAATGATACTGATGTATCGAAGTATATACTTGGTATCTTAGGTACAATGTATCAGAAAGGCACAACCCACAGCAAAGAAGTATATGACGCACTTAAAGCGTCTTATGGAGATTTAGTATTTAATACTACTATTTCACATAAGACAGCAGCTAAAAACGCTGTTGGTTATCATCGCAGCAGTGTTAAATCAAACGCAAAAACGAATAAATTAGGGCAAGAATATATGTCAGTTGTCAATGAAATCATTGAGAGAATGGAGGGCTAAGCAATGAAAAAAATGTCAATCCAAACAGGTAGTCTGAATTTCAATGTTACAGGTTCAGGTAATCCGACAGCTATTTTCAACGATAATACTGTTGTAGAAATTGAAACTGACAAGCTCTCTATAGACAATGAACAACAGTTTAAAATACATAATGATACTATAAGTTTTCTTGCAAAATGTATTAAAACAGACGGACAGATTTCTCCTTGCATTGTTATTCCTCTTGCTAACGATAAATATCAAATAGTTGACGGCAGACACAGGTTTTTAGCTGTCAAAGAAGCTGGCTTGCCGTTTGTAAAATGTATCATTCGCAACGATTTAGCAACCGATAAGGTTGCATATAAAAAGGTTCAGCTCACTACTAACCTTGCAAGAAATAATGACTATCTTCCTTCTGAGCTTGCTTACGGCTACAAGGAATTGCAGAAACTTGGTTATACCCGTCAGCAGATGTCAATGGAAACCGATACTGACGAAAAGAAAATTTACAGGTATATAAGACTTAATAACTTAATCAAGCCGTTGCTTGATATGACGGATAACGAGAAAATCCCGGTGCTTGCCGCAGTCGAGCTTTCGTATCTGAGCGAGAATGAGCAGACAAAGCTTTTTGAATTTCTGCTGAACAATACAAGCTGTAAAGTGAGTTTTAAAATAGCAAAAGCTCTCAAAAAAGATTTTGCAAATTATGAATATTACTTTTGGCACTTTGATTATGACAATTATATTGTAAATAATCCGACAAATGATTTTTCTGATACTGAAACAGATAATTTATCTGCCGTTTCAGATACAAAAGAAGAAAAGGCTGAGGAACGAGTTAAGAAAGAGAATACAGAAAGTTCTCTGACATCAGAACAGTTATCAGTATCACCAGCAGTAGAAAAAACAAGACAAACTGATGCTGACACCATTCAAGTAATTGCTCCTGAAAATATTTCTTTATCTGACAGAAGCATAATTGCAAAGACAGTAATTACTGCTACAAGAATTGACTATTACATTATCAGAGAATTTTTTGATGCAAATGATTGTTATAACTACCTTAAGAAGAATTATATTGAAAGCTATTACACTGCTGTCGGGGTAAAAATTGACGACTGCAAGGTGTCGTATAATTTCCAGGCAGCTCACAATATGTTTTCAATCAAGGTTAATAAAACAACATATATTATGCAGCATAAAATCCTTGAACGCATAGTAAGACAGTATATTCGGGAACATTATACCACAGATGATATTGTCAAAATCATAAAGATTGGAGTAGAAAATGAAGATTAGTAATATACAGCTCCGCATTAAACGATACCGCAAAGGTTCTAACATCAAAGCTATTGTTTCTGTTGTCATTGATGATTCTTTTATCATCAATGACATACAGCTTATTAAGATTGCCGACAAATATCACTTGAAATTTCCGGCAACTAAAGTTGCTGAAAAAATCGGGCAAGAAAGTATAGTGCCGATTAACAATAAAATCCGTCAGACAATTACTAAAGCAGTGATTGATAGTTACACTGATATAATGAAAGAGGATCACTAATGGATATTTATATACCAAAATCATTAATGACAGCTGAATACAAAAATTACTCAGCAGAAGCAAAATTGTTATTTTCAATCTTGCTTACCAATTCTGCAACAGCCACAAGCATTATGCAAGTAGCAAGTCTTATCGAAAACATTGGAGCTGCAAAAATCAATACTTATCATAAGGAGTTTAAAAAAATCGAAAGAGAGTGTGCAGTATGAAATTCGATTTTTTTAGAGGGAACGAATGTGAACAATACTTGTTCTACAGAGTACCACAAGTTCTTTTTACTGATGATGAATTTAGATATATTTCGTCTGAAGCTAAACTGCTGTATGGTTTCTTGCTTGACAGAACGGCTCTATCAGCTAAAAATAAGTGGACTGATGAGGACGGCAAAGTCTATGTGTATTTCACGCAAGACGAAGCCAAAGAAAAGCTCAACATTGGAACAGGCAAGGCTACTAAGATATTCAGCGAGCTTGATGAAATAGGACTGATAATTCGTATCCGACAAGGGCAAGGCAATCCTTGTAAGATTTATGTTATGAATTTTGCAAAACCATTATCTCAGGCTCAGACCTCCGAAAATCAGAAGTCTGAAAAAAGCAAAATGGAAGTCTTGAATGCCAAAAAAGACAACTTAAGACTTACGAAAAGTGAAAGTCTGAAACAGATAAAAAGGAAGTCAAGACTTCCAAAAAATGAAAGTCAAGACCTTCAAAAGTCAGAAGTCTTAAACTCCGAAAAAGACAGTTCAAGACCCCCGAAAATTGAAAGTCAAGACTTCCAAAAATCGGAATGTAATAATACTGAGAATAGTCATACTGAGAATAGTCAGAACAATCTATCTTCTATCTCTGAGGGATTGAGTGACGGAATAGTGGAATATTCTCAATGTATTGAAAATATTAAAGAACAAATATCATACGATAGTTTGTATTCACAAGGTACAGAAGAAAATTATCTTAATTTCATCATAAGTCTGATTGCCGATGTATATATCAATCGAAATTCAGGCGATATGTTTAATATCAACAACATAAGCGTTTCTTCTGCAAGAGTTGCCAAACGCTTTAGCTTGCTTGATGATACACACATAACATATGTGATTAGCAAGCTAAAGCAGGCTTTTAAATCACAACAAATCAAAAACATTCGAAAATACACTATAAGCTGTCTATACAATGCACCTGTGATAATTGATATTGATATTGATTCACAGTTAGCTTATAAAGGTGATTGAAAGAAAGGAGCGTATATATGAGCATTTGGGACGATTATAAAACAAGAGTAAGGACAAGAATAAATGTTAAGCAAGATAGACTTTTGCTGACCGAAAGGCAGTGGAAGCTCAAGCATTATGTTAAGCTTAACGATAAATGCGGTAAGTATCTATGGGTTAATGCTTATTGTCCTAATCAAGAGCTATATCTATGGGACGAGGAAGTACGCAAAATGACTGATGAAGAGCTTGCTACTTACCGTGCAGAAGAAAAAGAAAAGCGTGTTGCTCGTCAAAAAGCCTTTTTACAGCAACAAAAGGTAAAGAAGGAAGAAGAGTTACTGCAACTGCGTCGAGAAATCACACAGGACATTATTAAAAACACTTTTACAGCTCAAAATTTTGATTCAGGCATAGAATATGAATATGACGAAATAGTCATAGATACAGAAACAACAGGACTTAATGCCGATGCCGATGAGCTGTTACAGGTGTCAATTATAGACAGTCAGGGCAATACGCTCTTCAACAGCTATATTAAGCCGCTTTTCACCGAAAATTGGGATGGAGCTATGGCGGTAAATCATATAACCCCCGAAATGGTAGCAAACGCACCCAACATCATTGAAGTCAAGCAAGAAATTAACAAGATAATTAATTCAGCGAATGTGATTGTGGGTTACAACACAGATTTTGATTTAAGTTTTCTTTCTGCTGTCGGCATTGAAAACAGCAAGGCGACTGTCATAGATGTTATGCAAGATTTTGCAGACATATACGGCGAATGGAGTGATAAGTATGGCTGCAATAAATGGCAGAAACTAACTAAGTGTGCCACTTATTACGGTTATGACTGGGAAAACGATACAGCACACGACAGTTTAGCTGATTGCCGAGCTACTTTGTATTGCTACAATAAAATAAACGAATGTAAGGAGGATTTGCGTGTTTAAAAAAATAGTTTCTTTTGTTCTTGTGGTTATAGCAGTAGCAACTTGTTCGACAGTTGGACAAGCTGCTACATACCAAAAAGGCGATGTAAATAAAGACGGTAATATTAACATTTTCGATGTAACACTTATACAAATATATATAGCTGGTGATACCCTCGCTAATTTCACTTTGTATTACGCTGATTTCAATGGTGATGGCAGTATAACCGTCAATGATATATCAGCTATACAATTGTATATGGCTAAGCAATTGTTCATATATAATGATTTCTTTTATACCGTTGCAAACAACACTGCAACAATAACTAACTACAGAGGTACAGCTAAAAAGCTCAGCGTTCCCAATTATATGTATACAGATAAGCAGGAAGCAATCAAAGTCACAGCAATAGGTGACAAAGCTTTGTATGGTAAATATCAGCTTACAGAAGTAACTATTGCAGATAATATAAGAAAAATCGGAGATTATGCTTTTGCAAATTGCAAAAACTTAACTACAGTTACAATAAAAAATGATAAGTGCCATATTGACAGTTCATCATTTGAAAACTGTCCGATAAGTAGTTTTAAATTTGGATAAGCGGACAAATTGTCCGATAGAGGAGAAAAGATTATGGTTGAATACGTTAAAGAAGCTGAATTAAGGATAATGAACCTTTTTTGGAAATACAAAGAATGCACACGCAATGAAATAGCAGAGCATTGTGCAAAATTAAAATATCCATATACTGATACATACATATTTAATGTTGTAAGACAATTAGAAAAACGCAATTTCATTAAATCTTGTGGCTTGCGTGCCGGTGTTACACGATGCTCAATAGTGTATAAGCCAACATTTACCAAAGCAGAATTTTGTTTTTACTTGCTCAATCCCAATGAGCAAGACGCTAAAGAACTTGTATCATTATGCAATGATTTACTTACAAACCGCACTTGATGATTTAACCCTATTCTCCTTTTTAACAAATGGCAAAAGCACAACAGCTTGTGCGGAGCTGTTGTACCTTTGCATTATGCATTAATAAGTGAGGTAATTTATGAATATAATCTATCTTATTATGATAACTGTTTCACCGATTTTTATAACAATTTCACTTTACAACATCATTGAAATATACAGAAAAATAAAATATGTAGATAAATATGGAATATTAATGGCAGCTACTTGGTTTGCAGTTGAAGTCATAGGTTTAGTATGTTTGTTCCCAATTTTACTAAATTGAGATTATCCAATTATCAAAGGAAGGAAATAAAAATGGAAAAAGTAAATTTTTATCATCATTATGTAAAAGTCAAATTGAAAGGTGGTAAAAGCAATGAGCAAAAAAAAGATGCTCGTAAACAATTACTTGTAAGACTGCTACTAAACAATAAGATTTGTTTGTCTGAAATTAATCAAAAATTACGCATTGACAATCCCATTTTATACATAGCTGCTCTTCGTGTTGCACGAGAAAAAAACTTTATTGACGACTATATATATATACTATATGGTCTAAATGCGGATATTGGTGCGTGTGAATCAAGCGTTCAGAAAGAATATCTGCAAACAATTTTAGAGAATTATGTCAATCTAAATCCGTTTGATTTAACATTTTATAACAAAGATATTAATATTGACAAACAAAAATGTGAATTGTAAAATTAAGATATAAAGATATATACGAAAGGGGTCAGAGTTATGACTACACAGGAAATGAACACAAACATTACAAATACGAATGAACCAGCAGAGAAAAAAACGAATAAGAAAAAGGCTATTGGTATTGTTGCGGTTGCGGCAGTAACTGTGGCGGCGGTCATTATTGCTATGCTGACCGCTTGCGGAAATAAACAGCCTACAGCAACAGCAGACGAAGTTATCGGTACATCTGTTCAGACTGTTACACAGGTTGTAACAGACGCTCAAGGTAACACTCATATAGAAGAAGCAACTAAGGTTGTTGAGGTTAAGCAGACACAGCCTGCGGAGAAGTCGGAAAAAGCTACGGAAGTTAATGCACAGAATGCAGCAAAGACCGACAACAAGCAGAACAACGGCGGTCAGAGCAACAATAACGGCAACGGCAACAGCAATCAGACTAACAACAATAATAACAATGCCGGCAACGGTCAGACAAGCAAGAGCAACGGCTCATCAGGCAGCACAAACAAGCCTGCAAGCAATTCAGGCTCAAGCGGCTCATCAAGTCAGAGTAAACCGTCAGGCGGTTCGAGTTCAAGTAACTCAAGTCAGAGCAAGCCGTCAAGCGGCACCGGTTCTTCATCTTCGAGTAAGCCTGAACCGGCACCGGCTACACAGCCTGCAACAAAAGACCCACACGAGGGCAAAACTTGGTACGATGCAGAGTACAAAACCGAAAAAGTTTGGGTAGTTGATGAGGAAGGCTACACTTGGCAGAAACCGATTTACGAAACACACGATAGAACAATTTGTAATACCTGCGGTGCAGATATTACAGATAATTGTGCCGAACACGGAAAACAACATATGCTTAATGGAGAAAATTCAAGTTATCGTAATGAAATGGTTGATACTTTAGTCGGTTATGAAACAATAACCGTTCCCGAAAAAGGACATTATGAAACAAAAACAACTCTCGTAAGAGCAGCAGGTTGGTATTGATATATATATATGAAAATTAAACACATCAATTAAAGCAGTTAAGCAAGAGCTTGACTGCTTTTTTCATACCTATAAAGAAAAGGAGCGGTATTATGAGCGGAAAAAGGAGTCCACCAACAAAAAGAAAAATATACTATCTCATTGAAAGGAGAGTTTTATGAACAAATTTAAAAAGCTAAAGTCGGCAATTATTTCCTTTTGCAAGCCTAAAAAGCTGACATCATTGGCAGTTGCATTAACAACAATCTTTGCTATGCTGCCTGTCGCTAATATTTCGGCAAGTGCTTATTCATATACAGGACTTGAAGAAATTGGCGGTAAGGTGCTAATTGAATCATCAGATAAGCCTATCGTTCTTGTCAACAATGGCAGTGACGGTCGTTTGGACGCATACAAGTTTAAATTCAACGGTGAAATAGGCTATTGCATTGACCCACAGTCGTATGCTCAGACGACCGGCGGTCAAACTGTTGAATTTACAGACTTCTATGGAGATACAGGTAAGGAAGTTATCAAGCTTGATCCAAATTCGAGCAATGCTTCCGAAAAAGCACTCATTGTTGGTGAAGAGTTGCTGTATGCAAAACATTTCTTTGACAGTAAAGAAATTGTAGTTGAAAACAAGACTATGAAGCAGTATATGTATGACAAATTCATAGGTCCGAAAGCCGATTACAAATACAGCTCATTCTTCTCTGCTGCTAAAATAAGTAATGATGACGCATACTATATCCTAAGTCATTTTGCACTATCTCAGCTTTATCACACAATGCTTAATGATAAAAGCACAGCGTGGAAAACTTGGAGCGGATATAGTGACATCTCTGAAATGGTAAATATGATTGTTGATGTGTGTCAGCGTGTTTCAAAGCATAGTGGTAATTACAGCAAGATTGCAAGTTACGCAAGTACAACCAACATTTATATTGCACACCCAAAGCCCAAAAATCCAAAAGACGGAACATATCAGCACCTCATAGTTGAAATACCGAAAAAAGCTAAATTATATCTTGAAAAGTCAGGTACAAGCGAAGAAATCAAAAACCTGACAGAACAGACAACTGATAAAGATTACTTGAATTTCGCAGGTGCACAGTACACATTGTATAGTGATGATAACAAAGTAGTTGCAGTTGCAGAGCTTGATAAAAACGGTAATATTGCAAAAATTAAGTATTCGTACTCCAATCAGGACTGGATTACAAAGAATTACTTTGAGCTTGTTTCAGGTCAGTATTACCTCAAGGAAACAAAAGCACCGTCAAACGGTTACTTCGCTCTTAGCAACAAGAAATACAATGTTACAGTCACAACAGATGATTGCAATAACGAAAGAATACTTGATATTCTTCAACTATCTGATACCGAAATCGTTAAGCTGAAATTCAAAAAAGAAAGCAGTAACCCTGATTTGACAACCGACAATGACTGCTATTCATTAGACGGAGGTATATTTGCTGTCTTTTCTGACGAAAAGAGTGCATACGATTATATATCCGATAACAGCATAAAGAATAACATCGTCAGGTACTTCATTACCGACAGCAACGGTAATTGCAAAGCTATATCTAAAGACGGCAACTCTTGGGACTATAACGCAAATTCAGACCTGTATAAAATTGCATACAGTGACAGCTACTATGCTGTTGAAATGGTAGCGCCGAAAGGTTTTAAAAACTACAACCGTCCGGTGCAAATGGCTATAAATGGTACAAACGGTGGTTTTGTTGTATTATCAGCAACTATTTCTGACACACCTCTTAATGACCCTATTAACATATTAGTGAGGAAAAAAGACGCAGTAACAGGTCAATACACTAATATGGAAAATGCAGAGTTTACGGTAAAATACTATTCGGGCTATTATTATTCTGAAAATGAACTTGTGGGTAAATCACCTGAGAGAAAATGGATACTCAAAACCGATAGTGACGGCTATACACATTTAGATGAAAGCTATAGAGCTGATAGCGACTATGGAGAGCCATTTTATGTAACAAGTGCAGAAAATCCAAACCCGGCTATGCCACTTGGTACAGTAACAATACAGGAAACCAAAGCCCCGACAGGCTACAAAATCAATCCTGAATTGTTTATCCGTCAAATAAAGGTCGATGAAGCCACAGGCTCAATCACAACATTTAACGAGATTGAAGTGCCTGAACCCAGAGATACTGTTTACGGCAATCTTACAATCTACAAAACCGCAGATGACAGTAAGCGAGGAGCTAATACTGCTAAGGATGTATGGTTTAATGTCAAGTCTGATGACGGAGTGACAGACGAAAACATAGTAACAAAAAGCAAGGGCATAGACGGTGCAGCAACGCTCAGCGACTTGCCTGTTTACAAAGCAAGCGGAGAATATGTAAAATACATAATCACAGAGCTTGGCTACAAAAATGCAGACGGTACATACTCGATACCTGACAGATATATTCCTCCTGCTCAAAAAACCGTTACGCTAAAGGAAAATGTTACTCTTTCATTTTATTTTGCTAACAGACTGCAAAAGACAGGTCTTATCGTTCAGAAAGAATCAGAGGACGGCATTGTAAGCGGCTTTTACTTCTCGGTAAAGTCTGATGACGGCAAAACAAATAAGGTGCTTGTAACAGGCGAGGACGGCACTGCTCATCTTACCAATCTTGCGGTGTATAACACAAGCAATGAAAAGGTTAAATACACAATTGATGAATTAGGCTTTAAAAATGCAGACGGTACATATTACTTCCCTGCTAAGTATGTAAAGCCTGCGGCTCAGACAGTTACACTTGAGGACGGCAAAAGCATTATCGTTAAGATGTATAACTCACTTGTAAGAGGCAGTGTTCGACTTACAAAAACCGACGGCAACGGCAATCCGCTTGAGGGTATTGAGTTTGAACTCTACAACACAAAAACAGGCATTGTTAATGTTATAAATAAAAACAGCAGTATTATGTACGAAGCTGCCGACAGCAAGACGGCTGATACGGTAACAAAGCTCGTTACCGACAGCAACGGCAGAATTATTGTAAATAACCTCTTGCCCGGTGATTATTACTTCATTGAAACAGACAGCAAAGGTAATATGCCGTATGCAGGCAAAATTAACTTTACCATTTCGCCCGACAGCTTAGATACACTTGATATACAGCTTACAGTTAAGAATAACAGTGTCTTTATTCCTGAAACAGGCGGAACAGGCAACAACAGACCGATTTACATTGAAATCGGCGCCGCTGTATTAGCGTTTACAATATTGGTAGGTGCTATCGGTTTAGGTATAAGAAAAAAGAAAAAAAGCATCGGCAAAAAGGCTCAACAGTAAATCTGTTGGGCTTTTTCCATACAACGGACAAATTGTCCGCAAAAAATTTTTAAGGAGGGGTTTTCTTATGAGAAAATCAATTAGAAAATCATTCACAGGCAAACTGCTCGCAGTAGTAATGATGTTGACATTACTCTTTGCGGCGATCCCAACAGCAAGTGCGGCTACTGCACTTAAGACAGACCAAAAGGTAAATATCAGTGTGAAATGCACTAAACCGGGCTATACTTTTGAACTTTTCAGAGTTGCGGACCTCAAGAGCACAACAGCTACTCCGTTCAAAACAGAGTACACATCTCTTGTAAATTCAATCAGCGCAGAAATTCTTGCAGGCGATTCAAAGGCTGCTCTTGACGCACTCGATAACGCTGATTTAAGTACGGCAGTATCACAGGGTACATTTACTTCATCAGCAACAAACACAACACAGAGCTTTTCAAACCTTAAACAGGGTATTTATTACATCAAGTGTGTTAAGTACCCTGCCGGTGTTACAAGTATCACAAACTCTGTTCTTGCTCTCCCATATTACAATAACGGTTGGGTATACAGCTACGCTGAAATCAATCTTGCAAGCAAGGTAGCTGACAGCACACCGTCAACAGAAAAGTCAATTACCAACAGCACAAAGAACAATACTAACTATACAGATGTAAGCCTTGGCGACACTGTAAACTTTAAACTTAAGAATACAGTAGCAGGCTCAAATGATATTAAGCTCACAACATATGCTGTATATGATGATATGAGTGCAGGTCTTACACTTAACAAAAATTCATTCAAGGTTACACTTGTTGACGCTAAAGGTGCTAAAGTAGCTGACCTTACTAAAGGCACAGATTACAAGGTGAATGTAACAAGCGAGGGTGAGGGCAAAAACACAAAGTTTAATGTCGCTCTTACTTCCGAGTATCTTGCAAAGTCAGATTTTTATACAAGCAACGCAAAATTTGTTATTGTAACATATTCTACAACAGTCAACAAATACGCTGTAGTCGGTACAGCAGGCAACCCGAATGAAGATGTAAAACTTGAATACGGTAATGATTCAGGTGTTGACAGCGTTCCGGGCAATAAGGTATATGTTTACACTTATCGCATTGGCGTAAACAAGCTCGATGAGGCAGGCAATCCGCTTGCAGGTGCAACCTTTGACCTGTATAACGATAAAGCTCATACCAATGTTATTGGAACGGGTACATCAGATAGCAACGGTAATGTAATTTTTAAAAATTCAGCAAATGAGGAAATAAAATTACAGAGCGGAACATATTACATTGTAGAAACTGTTGCTCCTGCCGGTTACAATGTTTACGGCAAGGTAATTGAAGTTGAAATCCCTGTTCAGTACAATTCAGTGTTCACTAAAGGTACTTGGGTACAGAATGCTCCGACAAACGGCGCAGTTGAAATTACCGTAACTGATACAATCGTATTCTTCCCTAAGACAGGCGGATATGTAGGCTTCATTCGTGTAGCAGGATTTGCTTGTGTAGGCATTTCTCTTGCGTTGGTACTTGCATACCTCATCAAGAAGAAATCGGCTAAGACAGCTAAATAATTAAACTATAACAAAAGGGCTGCCGATTTATCGGTGGCCCTTGATTATCCAAAATTATGAAAACTAAAATATTTTTTATATCTCTCTGCGTTCTTGCCGCAGTCGGAATAGGCTTTTTAATCTATCCGAATATAGCCGATTACATCAACAGTAAAAGCAATGAAACAGTTATAAAAAACTACAGTGAAAGCACTCAAACAATGTCTGATGATGAAATCGACAACGAGCTTGCTAAGGCTCAAAATTTTAACGAATTGCTTGCAAAGAGTGCATTAAACGATGAAGAAAAAGACGAATACAATGCAGCAATGTCAGAGTATGAGAACATTCTCAACTATGACGATATAATGTGTACTATCGAAATTCCAAAGATAAATGTTGACTTACCGGTGTATCACGACAGCACCAACAGAGAAGAAAAACTCAAAAACGGCTGTGTACATTTGGCAAACACTTCCTTGCCCATTGGCGGTGCAAGCACACACGCTGTTATATCCGCTCACTCCGGTTATCCTGAACAGGTGTTCTTTGATGAGTTGGACAAACTGCAAATCGGAGATACCTTTAAAATAAATGTACTGAATAAAACACTCACATACAAGGTGTGTGAGATTAATATAGTTGACCCTGATGATTCAAGTAAACTTGAAATTGAGAACGGCAAAGACTATGTGACATTGGTCACTTGCTATCCGTACTCAATTAATACGCACAGATTGTGTGTGCGTGGCGAAAGGGTTGAAGATACGATTACTGATACTGCAACAGCTGATGAGGTGATTAGTAATAAAAGTAATCGTGTTTATACTTGGTGGGATTTGGTTTATTTCTCTGCATTGCTCTGTTTTCTTATGTTTGTTATTTATGTATTTCGTGGATCACCTTTCTATCCCTTTAAGGCGATTAAAGAATGGACTATTGCAAAAATTAAATGGATACGCAGATTACTAAAGCAAAAATAATCTGTTAATTCAATTCTGAAAGGACTGATTTTTTGTTAAAGTTAAAAATTGATTTAAAAGGAAATATATCTGAATTTTTGCAAAATCTCACTTGTGATGACGATATAGCAGATACATTGGTTACTATCATAGATAGAATTATTATAGATGAATATATTAAACCGAGTCCTATTGAAAATTCTTTGCCATTAAGCCAAAAAGAAGAATTAATTTATAACAAAAGAAATGAAATTTTATCAATGATGTCAAAAAGAAAAATCGATACAAATTACATTTCTTCAAGTCAAACAAGTGACCTGTATTCAAATATATAACCGAATTAAACAATATATTATAAAAAAATTATAAGGTGTATAATAAAATGAATATTAATATCACACCTATACTCTTCTTGTCTTCCAATACAGAATTTTTTGATACTATACATAATTATCTTTTTTATTTATTACTTTCATTAATTATATTATATATCTTTTTTATCTACAATGCTTTTAAATGTTGCGGAAGGGAAAAAGAGCAAAAGGAAATTAAAAAACAGAAAACAATCTCAAAAGTTCCAGTTATGATAAAGGGAGGTACTGATATGGTAGAAAATATGATAGGCAAAAAAGTTTTCTTGATTGATGACTTAGGTGACGGAGAAATGCTGATGTGCAGTGATACTGTCACCGCAGTTCTTTTGGAAGAAAGCAGTATGAGCGTAAGGTGCAAAACATCAGGCAATGAATTTTGGACTATTGGTGAAAACGCTTTTTTCAGCGAATGTGAAGCTAAACAGGCATTTGAGGAGTATATATGATTATTTACGGTGATATAACAAAGCTCGATGATATAGAAGCTATTGTGAATGCTTCTAACGGTATTGGCTATATGGGTGGAAGAGTGTGTGTTAAGGAATTACATAAAGGTGTAGCCGAAAGTATACAGTATGTTACAAAAGGAGCAGTTGAGAAGCTTGCTAAAAAAGAATGTAAAGCTCATCATATATTCGGCTATGCTCCCGGAGAGGTGTTTGTTACAGATGCTCCAAATATGGAATATAAAAAAATTATTCACGCTGTAACAATGCGATTTCCGGGTGGTAAAGCGAAATTTGAAACAATAGAAAAACTTATACCTAAAATAAAATTGACAGCCGAAAAATTAAATCTTCGTTCTGTAGCAGTGCCTTTGCTTGGTACAGGTACAGGAAAACTTAATCGCAAAGCGGTTAAAGAACTACTGATAAATAATCTTGTAAGCAGCAAAGTGATTTTTTATATTGTATTACCTTATTGATTTATGATGTTTTATTAATGTTAGCTGAAATCTTCTTATTTGATGATTAAATAAGCTACTGAAAGATGTAAGGAGTTATTAAATAAAATGACAGTCAAAGAACTACTAAATAAATACGATTTTTATAATTACGACAAAACAGGATTTGAAAGTTTTGCAGTGTTTTTTCCAAAAGATGATTTTGAAAAGGCAAAAAGTTTCGATATTGATTATATTGATTCAATCGAAAATCATAAGGAGCTAATCGAAAAGCAACTGGATTTAGAAGTTTTGTATTATAAAATTATGCGTGCTGACGAACTTGAAAAAACAATTTTCAAGCACGAAACTTGGACTCACAATGACAAAGTTGCATTTGCTTTTTCAAAATGGATTTGTATATTAGTTAAGACTTTGCAAAATAATTGTTAAGTACAAAATGGAGTGGCAAAGAAATGTTTTTATATTTAAATATTATGGTGTTTTACATCTATTTTCAAGTTTGGCTTTGTCTTTTTACAGAACCTTTGACAAAAGCATTAAAAGAATGTTTTTGCATTATCTTTGCAAATTTGTTTCCTTTAGCATTATTTTTATATTGCTTTCACGATGAAATTAACCATTTAATGAGTATATTAATATTCGTGTTTGATAAAGGCAGTCCTCCTTTTATTTTATGTTTTGTTGTATATTTTGTTGCATATATGATTTTTAAATACGGTTTATATATTATAACCTATTTAGCATTAGAACAAGGCATTAAAAAAATATTTTTATCGATGTGTAGAAAATAATTGAATATATGAAAAAGCAGCTTTGCTTTTTGTTAAGGAGAGAAAATATGCAATATTATTTTGTTAGCTTTGTTAGCATTATCGTTTTAGCAATAATGCTTGTTGGAGTAAAAGAATTTATTTCTTATTATGGTATTTTATCAAATAAAGAAATATTCAAGTTGTTACTAAAGAAAATCGGTCTTATGGTGTTTGTAAACGCACTGCTAATCTTAATTACCGTACTGTTCTTAAATAAACAAATAGATATGTTCTTTAACTGGTTTTTCAATAAAAATTCAGAAAAATACAACGGATATTATTTCATTTGTGGATTGGAATACCTATTTTTTTATTCAGTAATTGACAAAGTGTTTATAAAAGCAATAACTTCTTTTTATGCTTTTATAAAAGAAAAACTAAAAGTAAAATTCATCAACAGGAACAAAGGGGGTTAAAAGTCAATGAATCAATTAATAAAAAAACTGCTAATTACATCTTTAGCAGTTTTACCTATAATCTGTTACAGTACCTCTGTATTTGCAACAGGTTTTGATTTTAATGCGGATAATAAAGTTGATGTGAATGATGTTACATATCTGCAAAATGCTTTATCTAATTTTGCAGAAGATACAAAACTTGATTTGAACAGCGACGGCAGAATTGATGTAAACGATGTATCGTTTTTACAAATTGAAATCAGCAATCAGAGCGTAGAAAATAATACACAGATAAGTATATCAACAAAAGAATATTGCAAAAATGTCGGTGATACTTTTACGATTTCTGTTGATACAAATAATGATGTAAATGAGATCACCTTTACATCATCTGACAGTTCTGTTGCTAAAATTATTTCAACGGAAAAAAGTTTGGCAAAAGTAAAAGTGAATAAAGTTGGCAATGCAAGTGTTACTATAAAACAATGTAATAAAATAATTACAACAAAAGTAAAAGTTGAAAAAGCAAAATGTATTGATGTTTCCGAATGGAACGGTGATATTAATTTCAACAAAGTAAAAAGTGCAGGCATAACTTGTGTTATTCTCCGAGCAGGCTATGGCAAAGACCCGAACCAAGAAGATAATAAATTCAATGAGTATTATAGACAGGCTAAAGCCGCAGGACTGAATGTAGGTGCGTATTGGTATAGTTACGCTACATCTGTCGATGCCGCAAAAGCGGAAGTAAGAAATTGTATGAAAACCATTAGGGGCAAAGAGTTTGACTTGCCTGTTTTTCTTGATGTTGAAGAATACAGACAGGCTGTTTTGCCACGCAGAACATTGACTGATATTATTTCAACCTTTTGTGACGGAGTAAAGGGTTATGGATTTGATGTTGGAATGTATAGTGCAAAATCAATGCTTGTTGACAGTGCTTATCCTGATGAGCTTGCAAGCAAATATTTAATTTGGATGGCAGCACCAAATAATTCGTACAATGAGCTTCCGCCATTTGTTGACATTCATCAGTACAGTTGGAACGGCAAGGTTGATGGAATTTCCGAAAAGGTTGATATGAATTACATATATAATTTAAACTGTTAATTGTAAGGAGAGTGTGCTATGGTTTGGATTACCATTGCTATTGTTATAGCATTTATTTTTAATATGTTGATAATTATGAAAATCAGCAGTAATTGTAGAAATTATAAATTTATTTGTTTGATGGCTAAAATCTGTTGTATATTATTTATTGGCGCTGTAGTTTCTTTGTCAGCTATTGTGAGTATAATATTTATTCCGCCTATTGCAATGAACGAAAGAGAAAGTACAACATATGAGATAACGGAATTTAAAAAAGTTATTAGCAACTACAACGAAGAATCGTATCTATATACTATTAATAAAACAGAAATACACAATGTAAAAGTTGACACATATTTCGATAAAAATAATGACGGAGCTATTACTTCAATTGACTTAGCAAATAGCAATCCCTCAAAGCTCATTGTTAAAGAATATGAGTGTTTACGCTTGTTGGATTTTTCAATGATTAAAAATCACGAATATATTTTTATATAGCTCATATAAAAAATTTAAAGGTGATAATAAATGCTTAAAGGATATGATAGCAAAGATATTATTTTTATCGTTGCAGACTCAAAGAACGATTCTGTTTCAAAATTTTCTTTATTGACAAAAGAATATTTTGATAAAAATAAAATTACAAAACCGAATGACATTACTCTTGGTAATAGCGGTAAGGGAACTGAATTTGTTGTTAGTGAAAACGGAGGAATTAAAAATGAAAATATCAACATCGGAAAAATTAAAAAAGGTGATTTCAGAAATTGAAAACACAAAAGCTGAAATTGAAAAATCAAAAGAGAAAATTAAAAAGCTCAACGCACAAAAAAAGAAGCTTGAGCTGCAAATTGAAAAAGAAAAGCACAACGAGCTGTGCTCGGTTTTGTCGGACTACGGAATTAAATCCGTAAATGATTTTCAGGACTTTTTGGAAAAGTATACATCGGAAGCAAGTGCTGACGAAAATGCAAATGGAGAAAATTGATTATAAATCAATTTTCGGATTGTACAGAAAAAAGTTTCTTTTTCTGTTGGTGAGCGTATGCGATTTAGTTTTTACAAAAATAAAAACTATGGGGTTTCAGGGGTATACACCTGACCAGCGATTTGTACGCACAAATCGGATTTTGTGCGTACAAAATCTGTGCTGGCGTATCATCATTTCGTGCCGAAATGATGATACAAAAGCCCTCAGAAAAAGAAAGGCAAAAATCAGGCAAAATTGCAGTTTTGGGAGGGAAAAATGAAAAAGGAAGTTAAAAGCTATAGGATATATATAAGAGTGTCAGAAGCCGAAAAAGCGGAAATCGCATATCAGGCTGCACTCAACAATATGTCAATTTCGGAGTACATTCTAAAATGTGTAAGACGAAAGCGAATAGTAGTATGCGAGAATTTTCCCGAACTGCTATATCAATTATCCGCACTTGGCAATAACCTGAATCAGATTGCAGCAATCGCAAACACAAACAAATACATTTCTTCAAATCAAATAGAATCAGCAAAAAATATTCTATCCGACTGTTACGATAAAATGTCAGAATTCGTTTCGTATATCTGCGAGCCAAAATCTGATTCAGAAAATTCTCACAATCAGCTGAGTGAAGAAGTCGTTGAAGAAATCAACAATGCTTTGGCAATTATAAACAGTCGAGTGAATTCAGCAAAGAAGGAAATGTAATTAATGGCAGTGGTTAAAACAATAAACAAAGACCCTAAAAAGCAAATGTCTAATCGAATGACATCAAATGCACACATCTTTAATGCGTTGAACTACATAACTCGCAAAGATAAAACAACTCCTGAACTTACATACTGCAATTTAACAAATTCAAATTTTACAAATTGGGAAACAACAAAATTTTTTCAACAAACAAGAAAAATGTATGATAAGGATAATAAAATTCTTGCACATCATCTTGTACAATCTTTTGCGGTTGATGATAAATTAACACCTGAGCTTGCAAACAAAATAGGCAGAGAGTTAATTCATAAATGTTTCCCCGATATGCAGGTTGTAATGACTACTCACCTTGACGGTAAGTGTTTACATAATCACTTTATTATTAATTCAGTATCGCCAATCGACGGACACAAATTTCTTGACAATATGAAAACTGTCAGAATGATTAGACGAGTTTCGGATGAGCTGTGCTACAAGTATGGTTTAAATGTAATTGAAAATCCGCAACAAACGTGCAGACTTGATGATGCTACGTTTCGCAAAGCCATTGAGGGCAAAAGTTGGAAATTTAATCTTGTCAATGATATTGATAAAGCGCTTGAAGATTGCAAAACAAAAGAAGAGTTTATAAACTTTTTTGAAAGCAACGATTATGAAATTAAATACGGCAACGCACATATTGTGTTTCACAAAAACGGCGAAGCAAAATCGATAAGAGCCGACACACTTGCAAAACAATTTGGCAATAAATATTGCAAAGCCAATATTGATAAAGCGTTAGGTTTGCAAACCGAAAAGAAGAAAAAGAAAACCTACAGAAAAGAAAATACACAAAAAGTTTTAGAGGAAATGGAACAAGAAGCTAAAAGACAATGGGAGCGTTACGAAAAGCGTTACGCTGATAAAGTTAAAGTAACAAATCATAAGTATTTCGAAAACTTACGCTTTTTTAAAAATCCTTTTGTGTTTACTCTGAAATTAATAAAGCACATATTTACAAATTCTAAAAAATCAGTTCACAAAAATGTAATCAAGCAAAATTTGAAATATACAGTCAGACAAACTACAGATTATACAAAGATGAAAAAAAGAATATCAAATGTACCGTATAAGGAATTAACAGGTACACTTGGTAATACGGCACAAATTAAGTTATACAGCTTCCAGCTCGCTAAACTATTCAATGACGGGATACTGTGTTATGCAAATGTTGATATGACAACAGGTATTGCTATGGTTATGGTTAAAGAACACAATCTTAAAAGAATAGCAAATGTTCTCGGTCTTGAAAATGCTGACTCTATTATTTCACAAGCTGACACCATCAGAAACAAAAAAACATATGCAAGACTTAAAAAATCAGGCAAAGAACTTGAGTATCTGATGGTAAACAAAAAGCAAATTGAAATTTTAAATTTAAAATGTGTTCAGTTTGCAAAATTTCAAAAATCAGAAGATAAGTTCAATATCGTTTTTCTCGAAAATGATAAAGACAGGATATTGAATTTACTATATCCGAATAAATCAACAGAGCCAACTGCACCAACATTTGTGCAGGTCAACTCTCAGATTAACAGAAGATTGAAAAAACAATCAGAAGAAACAGGAGAAAAACTTTGTTACAAGGTTATAAGCTCAAAGCAATATGACCTTATTAAAAACTCAGATATTGATTACGCTGTGTTTAAAAAAGAAAACGGCTCTTACAATCTTGTTTTTCTTGAGAGCAACAGCAACAATATAAATAATATATTATATCCCGGAAAGAAGGTAACCTTGCAATAATAGTTTTGCGAGCTAATTCAATTTGACATTTAAGAAAAGGAGGACTCTATATGCTACCAAACTTATATAAGTGCGATGGACTTTATTACTTAATCAAAAAAAGTTCAAGTTAGGCTTGATTTTTACGCTTTAAAGTAATAAAATGTTAGGAGGATAATGATGTCAATAGAATATGAAAATCAACTTAATAATTATATTCGTATGTTCGAAAATGAACTGAGGAATCTCACTGCAACACCAAATGATTGGCTTAAATTTTTATATTCAGCTTGCCACAATTACAAACTGGATTTTAAAGAACTTGTTTTAGTCAATACAACTTTTCCAAATTCTACAGCAGTGTTACCTAAAAAAGCGTGGGTTGAAAAATTCGGTCGAATGATTGATAAAAACGCAGTCGCTATTCCCTCGATTGTTTTCAATGGATCTAATAGTAGAGTAAAATTGTATTATGATATTTCTCAAACTATCGAAACAGAAAAATCAAAACCTGTTCCTTTATGGAAGTACGATATAAAAGACGAGCAAAGTATTGTAACTGCTCTCAATAAAAAATTTGGTTTAAAAGCAAAAAGCTTTGAAACAGTTATTGCAGGTGCAATTAACATTCTTGCTAAATCAAATTCCGAGAATAATTATCAAATACTTAAGAATGTATATAGAAAAGCAACAATTTCGAGGTATGATAATGCAAGGAAAATACATTCTGACATAGTTGCAAAAAGTGCAATGGCTGTAATATGCTCTCGCTGTGGTTTTGATATTACTAAAATATTTAATTTTGGAGATTTCAGAGAAGTAACATATTATGATAGCTCACAAGCGGCTGTAGCTTTAGGTAATGCTACTTTTGGTACAGCAAAATCTATATTGCAAATTATTTCATATACAATACAGAAAGAAAGGGTGCTTAATAATGGCAAACGAAACAATAATAGCCTATGGTCTGGAGTACGCCAGGGACAAAGAGGGATATTGGACGCCAACTCTCCAACTCCCGAAATTGGAGTTGAATATGTGGGGAATGGCAAGGAAAGAATATCTGAAAACGAACAATCCAGTAGAATTCGATATGATGCTGATGTCAGGGGAAATCTTTACCCACCTCGAAACAATTCAGACTCAGGCACAGGAGAGGTACGAAACATTGATAGAGCAGAAGAGAGAAGCATTGGGAGTAACCGAGGAACTCAAGGAGAAAGACTGGCTCAAGTGGGTTCAGTTGGCGAACGGCATTCAGGAAGAAGCTCGTCAGGAAGTTCTCGAAGAAATGATTTACATCTAAATGAAGAAAATTTAAAAAGCAATACAGAAGCAGAGGTAATTGATAATTCCTCTGCTTTTTCTATTTCTCAGGAGCAAATCAATAAGATTATTACTGAGGGAAGTGGCGTTGTAAACGGAAAATATAGAATATACGAGCAATTTGCAAAAGACGAAACTTTAAAAGATAATGCTCAATTTTTGAAAAATGAGTATGGGATTGGCGGTAAGTCAAGTGCCGCAACTTATAACCATATTGGTGTTGATTGGGATGGAAAAGGGCTGTTATTAGCTAACAAAAACACCGAAAATAAAATATTACTCAAATGGGAAAAAGTCGCTAAGATTATATCCTATCTCATCAAAACCGACGGATACCTAAATTCAGCTGAAAAACAAGGTTACATTGACTATAAGAAAGCAAAAGAACTACCCGCAGAGAAACAAAAAGAAGCCGAAATCCCTGCTGAGGAGTTAGAACTTGCATATTCTGTAGGGAAAAAGTGTTACATCGGAGCTGATGAGTATAAGATTATCGGTATAACCGATAATACTGTATCATTGTTTGACAGCCGTTATCCTTTGCTCAGTACAGATATGAGCAAAGAAGAGTTTGAAAAAAAGATTACAGAAAATAGGCAGTTTAATGAACATTTATTTGTTAAAAAATCGCTTGATAAAGATTTATTTTTCAATAATTTAGACAAAGAATCGTTTACATACATTTATTACAATCCTGATGCAGATTCAGGCGGTCAGTTTGTTATTACAGAAATACCTTACGAACAAGTTATTGAAGCATCAAAAAAATACCCTGATAACACATCTGAGTTTTTTGACTATATTGTTTCAGTAGGAAGACAAACTGCAGTCGATGTTGACAGTGAATTCTTCTGTGATTCGCTCGACAAATACAACAGTAACAGCCACTTCGCCGAAGGTCTGACTGATGATGTAAAAAATCAGCTTACAAATATTGCTTTGTCAGTCGATACCAATTTCAACCAAAAGGGTTATTATGACTCTTATTCAGAGATACAATCAGAAAATCCCGATGCGATAATACTGTTCCGTGTGGGTGACTTTTACGAGGTGTTAGGTGATAATGCTCAAGAAGTAGCCGAGGCACTTAATTTAACGCTTATGTCACGAACAATCAACGGAGAAAAGATACCAATGGTCGGATTTCCGTCCTCTTATCTTGAAGATAACGAAAACTTGCTTGTTGAAATCGGTTATAAAATATTGACCGTTGAGCCGGAGGATATAGCGGAAAGAACAAGCTTGCGTAACAAAGCACAGGAAGTTGCAAAGCAAAATAATTTGCCTTTTTCCGATAAATTCAGTATGGGTTTCGAAGATGATTTCGATACGGCAGTTTATGACGGAAGTATGTCAGCTGATGATTATGAAAAATTACAGCAAGCTGACGTCGAACCAAAAGCCGACCGTCCGACAATCACTTGCGACTGGAGCGAACATTCTGCGTTTGAAGATGGCAAGACTTATTCGGTAGCAGATTTTGACAGAATTATGAAGTCTGCCGATGATGAATGGGTCAGACTCAGACAGTATGAGCAAGACACATATGGCAATGATATGGACGCAATATATCAAGCTTACGAAGATGGTGAAATTGACGGAGTTCATCAAGGCTATGCCAAAACAAAATTCATTATCAATATGCCCGACGGCACAAAATACACAGAGCGGCAGGATATAGGCGACGGTGACGGCGGTGTTATTGACTTTTTAAGGCAGTATGATAACTATAAAAATCTTGTGCCAATACTTGAACAGGAAAGAGATAACGAACCATCACTCTTAACTCCTGTTTATGGGGAAGAATTTGTAAAAGAAGTGGAAGAGCAATCGGACAATTTGTCCGCTCAGCAAAAGCGAGAAGATGTTATTTTTTCTTCTGATGGTAAAAACTATGTAATCACAGATGATAATTTTGCCGATGGTACAAAAAGTGAGCGTTATGCCAATAATATTAACGCAATAAAAACGCTTAAGGAAATTGAAAGCAGCAACAGACAGGCTACACCGGCAGAACAAGAAATCCTTGCTAAGTATGTAGGTTGGGGAGGTCTTGACAGCTACTTCAAAGCTGAAAACAACGCACAACTAAAAGCTCTACTAAACGATGATGAGTATAAAGCTGCATTAGCAAGCACACTTACATCATTCTATACACCTCCTGCAGTTATCCGAGCAGTGTATAATGCACTTAATAACTTAGGATTTAAAACAGGCAATATCCTTGAGCCAAGCTGCGGTGTCGGCAACTTTATGGGGTTATGCCCGACCAATATGTCAGACAGCAAATTCTACGGAGTAGAGCTTGACGCTATATCCGGCAGAATTGCAAGTAAGCTGTATCCGCAGGCTAATATTGCGGTGCAAGGCTTTGAAACAACCAATCTTCCCGATAACTTTTTCGATGCTGCAGTCGGTAATGTTCCGTTTGCTCAGCTTAAAGTGCTTGATAAAAAGTACGATAAATATAATTTCCTTATTCACGATTACTTTTTTGCAAAGACATTGGATAAGGTAAGACCGGGCGGCATAATTGCTTTTATTACTTCTAAGGGTACAATGGACAAAAAGTCCTCTAAAGTAAGAAAATACTTGGCGCAGAGAGCGGAACTTCTCGGAGCAATCAGACTTCCAAATGATACTTTTTCAAAGACCGCCGGAACGGAGGTTACTTCCGATATTCTGATACTGAAAAAGCGTGAGAGAATGATTGACATTGAGCCTGATTGGGTACATCTTGGCAAAGATGATAACGGTATTACAATTAACAGCTACTTTGTCGAACACCCGGAAATGATACTCGGCGAAATGCAAGAAGTTTCAGGACCGTTCGGAGCAAAAGCAGAGTGCATTGCTTATGAAAATGCAAATCTTGAGGACTTGCTGAATGAAGCTGTATCTAATATTGACGGAGAGTATAAAGCACAGGCAATTGAAAAGCTCTTTGAAGATACGGAAGATGATGAGGACGCAGACTTAATTCCTGCTACTCCTGATGTTAAAAATTTCTCTTATACAGTTGTTGACGGTGATATATATTATCGTCAAAACAGCATTATGGAGAAACAGAAGCCTAATAAAACCGCCGAAAAAAGAATAAAAGCTCTTGTTAAAGTAAGAGAGGCTCTTCGAGAAGTTCTTAATAATCAACTTGAGGATATGCCTGATGAGGTTATTGCAAACTCTCAGCGAAAGCTCAATATTATCTATGATAAGTTCGTCAATGAGTACGGTTATATTAATTCAAAAGCAAATATGAAGGCTTTCGAAAAAGATAACTCAATCAATTTGCTTGCATCACTCGAAAAATTTGACAGTGAAAAGAATTATAAAGGCAAATCGGATATTTTTAGCAAGCGAACAATTCAACCGCATAAGGCTGTTGATAAAGTCGATACAGCATCTGATGCACTTGCGGTATCCATTTCAGAAAAAGCAAAGATTGACTTGGAATATATGAGTCAACTCTACGGCAAATCTGTTGATGATATTATTGATGAGCTTGAGGGAGTAATATTTAATGTACCCGGAACGGATATTTATCAAACTGCTGATGAGTATCTGTCAGGCAATGTAAGAGAAAAACTCAGAACAGCTTTATCATATAGTTACGATAAGCCGGAGCAATATGACTGCAATATAACCGCACTTAAAGCTGTTCAGCCTGTTGACTTAACTGCAACTGAGATTGATGTTCGTTTAGGTGCAACTTGGTTACCCGTCGATGTGGTAAGGGACTTTATGTATGAAACTTTTGGAACTTCTCGATACATAAGGGACTCGATAGATGTTTCGTATTCTGAATACAATTCGGAGTGGAGAATATCACATAAGAGCCTTGATAAATCTGTAAATGCAGTTAGTACATATGGCACTAAGAGAATCAATGCTTACAAGATACTTGAAGATACACTCAATTTAAGAGATGTAAAAATATTTGATAATATTTTTGAGAACGGCAAGGAAAAAAGAGTGCTGAACAAGGAGGAAACAGCCATTGCTCAGAGCAAGCAGGAACTTATTAAAAGTCGCTTTGCAAGTTGGATTTTTTCAGACAGAGATAGACGAGAAAGACTTTGCCGTCTTTACAACGAAAAATTCAACTCTGTTCGTCCTCGTGAATATGACGGCAGTCACCTCATTTTTGATGGTATGAACAGTGAAATACAGTTAAGAGAACATCAGAGAAACGCAGTAGCTCACGCAATATACGGCGGAAACACCTTGCTCGCACATACCGTTGGAGCCGGAAAGACCTTTGAAATGGTCGCTATCGCAATGGAGAGTAAGCGTTTAGGTTTATGCAATAAATCGCTGTTTGTTGTACCAAACCATATCACAGAGCAAATGGGTATTGAATTTATGCAGCTATACCCAGCTGCTAATATTTTGGTTGCGACAAAGAAAGACTTTGAAACAGCGAACAGAAAAAAATTCTGCAGCCGTATAGCAACGGGAGATTACGATGCAGTTATCATTGGTCATTCGCAATTCGAAAAGATACCGATGAGCATTGAAAGACAGCGTCAGATTATCGAAATGCAGATTGATGATGTTATAGAAAGCATTACCTTTGCTCAAGACAACAACGCTGAAAACTTTACCATAAAGCAGCTCGAAAAAATGAAAAAGAATTTAGAAAACAAATTACAAAAGCTCAACGACCAATCAAGGAAAGATGATGTAGTAATCTTTGAGGAGCTTGGTGTAGATAGATTGTTCGTTGACGAAGCACATTACTACAAGAATTTGTTTCTCTATACCAAAATGCGTAATGTAGCAGGTGTAAGTCAGACTGAAGCACAGAAGTCAAGCGACCTCTTTATGAAATGCCGTTATCTTGATGAGATTACAGACGGCAAGGGTGTTGTATTTGCAACAGGTACACCTATAAGCAATTCAATGACAGAGTTATACACAATGCAAAGGTATTTGCAGTACAACAAACTTGTTGATTTAGGATTGAGCAATTTTGACGCTTGGGCTTCTACCTTTGGTGAAACGGTAACAGCACTCGAACTCTCCCCGGAAGGAAATGGATACAGAATGAAAACACGATTTGCTAAATTCTTTAATTTGCCTGAACTGATGAGTACCTTTAGGGAAATTGCAGACATTAAAACCGCTGATGTTTTAGATTTAGATGTTCCTGAAGTAGAACGACATAATGTTCTTACCAAACCATCAGAGCAACAAAAAGAAATTATAGCAGGAATTGGTGACCGAGCTGACAAGGTTCATAGTGGTGATGTTGACCCATCAGTTGATAATATGCTCAAAATAACTAATGACGGCAGAAAACTTGCACTTGACCAGCGACTTATTAATCCTATGCTGCCTGATTTTGAGGGTAGCAAATTGAATGTTTGTGCGGATAATATTTTTTCTCTGTGGGATAAAACAAAAGAAGATAGACTTGCACAGATGGTTTTCTGTGACATATCTACTCCCAACGGCGCAGGAAAATTTAATGTGTATGACGAGTTGAAGACAAAGCTGATTGCAAAGGGTATTCCCGAAAACGAAATTGCATTTATTCACGATGCTAAGACTAATCAGCAGAAGCAAGATATTTTCAGTCAAGTAAGAAGTGGCAAAATAAGGGTTATTATCGGCTCTACAAGTAAAATGGGAGCAGGTACTAATTGTCAGGACAAGCTTATTGCATTACATCACCTCGATTGCCCTTGGCGACCGTCAGATTTGCAGCAGCGTGAAGGCAGAATTATAAGACAGGGCAATAAAAATTCTTTGGTACATATCTACAGCTATCTAACAGAAAACACTTTTGATGCTTATCTATATCAGCTTGTCGAAAATAAGCAAAAGTTTATCAGCCAGATTATGACGAGCAAATCACCTGTTCGTTCAGCAGAAGATATTGATGAGCTACAGCTTTCTTATGCTGTAGCAAAAGCTCTTTGCAGTGGTAATCCATTGATAAAAGAGAAAATGGACTTAGATATAGAGGTATCAAAACTCCAATTGCTTAAAGCTAATTTTTTGTCGGTAAAATATGACCTTGAAGACAAAATTGCAAGCACATATCCTCAGCAAATTAACAATGCTAAATATAAAATTGACAAGATAAAAAATGATATTGAGCTTGCTCAAAGTCATATTACCGATGATTTTGAACTTAAAATTAAAGGCATTACTTATAATGACAAAAAAGAAGCAGGACAACAACTGCTTCTTGCTTGTGATAAAAGCATTGGCTCTGATAAAGTCAGAATTGGTGAATATAAAGGCTTTATTCTCGACCTAAGATTTGATGCTTACCATAGTAATAAATATTTTTTAACGCTTAATGGCTCTGCTCATTATGATGTTGAATTAGGTCAGGATATTTTCGGCAATGTGACGAGAATTGATAATGTACTTAAATCCTTGCCCGGTGAGCTTGAAAAAGCAAAAAATGAACTTTCAAAGGTTGAGAGCGACTATGATTCAGCAAAAGAAGCTGTCAATACCACTTTTGACAAAGAAGAAGAGCTTAATACGAAGCTTGCTCGTCTGAAAGAGCTTAACACTATCCTTGAAGTGGACAATTCGTCTATTAAAAAGAATGAAGATACCGCAGATAATAACGAAGATGAGTATTACTATGCTAAGGTCAACGAAAAGCAAAAAGACATTCTTTTTTCTGAGGGTTACAAAGATTTTGCACCCTCGGATGACGGAGGAAAATTTATCGTAAAATATCCTGCTGCTGACAAAGTCAAAGTGCAACAGTTGCTCAACAATAATGCTATTAAATTATAACGAAAGGTCGGTAAATATGAATACAACAGTAAAAAACGAGGTAATGTTACCGGAATTTGTAAGTCAGCTTATCAGAATTGCTAAATCTGAGGGTATGAACAATGACAGTAACGACATAGAGAAGTTTGGCAAATATGTTGCAGAACTTCAGACTCAAATTATTGCTTTAGAAAAGCAAATTGAAGCTATGAATAAAAGTCTTGAAAACCTGCAAGACGAAAAGATTAAAGATGCTCAGAAAACAATGGTTAACGAGAGCAAAAATAAAGTTTCAAATTTAAAATCATATGGAAAAAAATGCAGCAGCACATTGAAATCACTTCTTATGACTTTCAGACTGAAAGGTAGTAATGCTTTCAAAATAGCTTTGAAGGCAACAAAATTTGATTTGCTTGTAAAAGAAGGTGCAAAACTCAATCATTCAGCTTCGGAAACATTCAAAGCAAGTGCGGAACGAACTAAGTTACTTTCTAAGGAATTGGGCGGAGTAAGGCATTCCGCCGCAAATGCGGTAGCAGTGCTTGCCGGTAAAGATGTAACCGAAGCTCCAAAGCACCTTGATAATGATAAAGGCTTGCTTCATCTTATTGAAAAAGGTTTTACAGGTTTATCACAGAAATGTGATAAACTTGGCTCTCGTGCGGACAATTTGTCCGATGAAATCGGTTACAGATATATGAAAATTTCAGCAGAACAAAAGGATGTTCTTTCCTCCGAGGGATACAAAGAGGTTTCGAAGTCTGATGATGGAAATTATATTATTAAGTATCCGGCAGAAGAAAAAAACAATATTATTAAAATTGTAAATAATCAGAATAATACAATGAAAAATGTGAGGTAATTGATATGACAAACAAAAAAGTAATTTATCAGGATATACCGATTGAAAATGCTCGTAAATCTGTTGGAACAATTGAAAAGCTCCGTAACCGAGATACTGACGGTGACGGAAGATGCGATTTTGTTGATAATAATTACAATAAACCTTCTGATGTTTACTTGAAACTTAGCGAAGAAGAGTATCAACGCTTGTTGCAAACAAAGCGTGACGAATATATCAGCAATACACGCAAGTCCGGTGATCACTACATAGTTAAATGTAGTGAAGCTAACAAAGATGAAGTCGTAAGGTTAATCAGAACTGTAAAACATTCAATGCCAATGACATAAGAGGTGAACATAATGAGTGATAACTTTACCGTTCAGCCACCGAATACGCTGTCGCAAGTTATAATAACTCCTCTTCAGCAACCACGAAGAGGAACGGTTGCTCTTGCTAATGTGACTGTTGATGATACTATCACTATTAACAGCATTGCTCTCAAAGAAAGCAAATATGGCGGTCTGTATGTAAAAATGCCTGCAAAGCTAACTAAAGACGGTACATACATTGACGTTGCACATCCGTTTAACAGCAAGGTCAGGCAGACGCTTAATGATAAGCTGATTGATATGTACGAAACAGGTCAATTTACTTATATTGACAATGCTACAAGCAACAAGAAATATTCACCGCAAGTAAGAATTGTAAATTGCTCTAAATATAGTGAGCGAAATACCTTTCTTGCTCGTGCGGATTTAGTAGTATCTTCTTTTGTGGTGCATAATGTAAAACTTAGGCATACAGACAATGGTAATTTAACAATCAGTATGCCGGCTTACTTATCTTCTACCGGTGAATACCGCTCAATTGTAGTGCCAAAGAGCAAAAATTCTTATCAGTTGCTTAATAAAGCATACATCAATGAGTACAACACTGAGTATATGTACAAAAGAGCAACGGATGATAATATTAAGCGGTTAAAAAAAGCCGGTGTAGAGTTTCAGCTTGCAAAGTCAGCAACTGACAATCTTATTAAATTTAAAGCTACTGATGCCAATAAGGTAATGTCAGTTATAAATCAGGCAACAGTTTCAGCACCAAAAATCATAGGATGAATTTTTAAAGAGGGAGTATTGATTGCTCCCTCTTTTGTTGTATAAGGAGATGGTCATATTGTCACAACCAAGTCAAAATATCTTGCGTAATCGCAGGAAAAGCAAAAAACCTATGATTATTATGCTAAGCATTATGTTTGTTATCTTTTTTCTGTTGGTGTCATTAGGTATTTATTCTGTCCTTAATTATAGTTATGAAAACAATATAACTATACAGGATATGAAAAATTTTCAGTTACTGACAGCTATCAGCAATATGTTTTCATTTGATTTCTCTTTGCCGTTTGGAATTGAGATAATTAAGCAAATTTTAAAAATACATCTTTCGCTTTGGTGGGTCTATCTTATAGTTGCCGCATTAATATGGATAATGTTTTTATCAGCAGACAGAAATGATTTCAAGGGAATGGAACACGGTTCTGCCAAATGGGCAGATGATGAACTGATAGAAGAATTTTCAAATCCTGAAAAAGCAATTCCTGTTGCAAAAGATTTTTATGTGCCAATCGACGGTTCAAAAACTGCCAATCTCAATGAGCTTATGATTGGTGGTTCAGGTGCAGGTAAGACCTTCAGAGGTATTAAGCCGCATATAATGCAAATACTCGGTAGCTATGTAGTTACCGACCCAAAGGGCGAGTTGTATCGTGACTTATCCCGTATGCTTATTGCAAATGGCTACAAGGTCAGAGTGCTAAATCTCAAAGACTTGCATTACAGTAATTCTTACAATCCTTTCGTATATCTTAAATCAGAACAAGATGTTTTTTCATTGTCTGACCTGTTTATGAAAAATACAAAAGGTGAGGGCGAAAAAGATGATTTCTGGAGCGGTGACGCTCAAAAAATTCTTTCAATGCTTATGCTTTACCTTTTTAAAGACGATACAGAAATAAAATCGTTCGGCAGAGTGGTTCGTTTAGTCAACAGCGTTGCGTATGCTGACAATCAGATTGATATGTCTTGTGAACTTGCAAGATGTATGAACAAGCACGCTGCTAAGTACCCGAATGACTTTGGCACAATCAGTTGGACAGGCTTTCAAGGCTTGCCACAGGAAACAATGGCTTCGGTCCTTGAAGTATTATCTAACAGACTCACGCTGTTTGCTACTACCGATTTGGACGCAATCACATCAACTGATGAGATGGACTTTGATATGGTTGGTGTCGAAAAAACTGTAATATTTCTTATTTTACCCGCAGCAAGAAACACCTACAAGGCAATCTCAAATATTTTCTATACTCAGCTGTTTGAGCGACTTATGTATATAGCCGATACGAAGTACAACGGCTGTTTACCATTGCTTGTAAGCTGTGAAATGGACGAGTTTGCGAACATAGGTGAAGTACCTTCCTTCAATGAAATTCTTTCTGTTGTAAGAAGCTACAACATAAGAATATGTATTGTGTTGCAAGGTCTTGCACAGCTTAAGGCTATCTACGAAAAAACATACGAAGCTATCATCGGTAACTGTGATATTTTCACTTTGCTTGGCTCAAAGGATAAGGATACACTCGAATATGTATCCGCTAAGCTCGATAAAATTACTGTTCGTGGTGATAGCAGAAGTTTTAACAGAGGAATGTCAAATGGTGGAGGTGGTCAGGATACCGAAGCGTATATTGAAAGACCTCTGCTCTATCCTAACGAAATCAAAAAGGCAATTAAGCCTAAAGGCAAGACTCGAAAATATGGCGGAAGCTGCATAGTTTTCGTTGGATATGAAGACCCTGTTTATTTGCCAAAATTCGATACTCCCTCTCACCCACGCTTTGCCGAGTGTGGCTCGAAATACAAAGAGTATGTGCATAATTGTACAGATGTTTCTGTTGTGTATATGCCGATATGGAAGCGACGATTAATTGAATATCATAAAATGTATGATAAGCATAATACACAATCTAAAGAAGAGCTAAAGGCATATGAAGAAGAAGTCGAAATACAGAAAGAGCAGGAGCAAGCAGAGCTTGAAGCTGAATTTGAACGTAATAATGTTCAGATTGAACTTCCTGCGAATGAAGAACCGTCAGAAGAAGAATATGAGGAATACTGCGAAAGTGTTGACAACGGAGAGTTGCCTCCTGTGCAGGATTTTTCAGATGAGCCTTATGAGGACGATTTTATGTTTGACATAAGTCCTGTAGTTGAAAAAATAAAGGAGATGCAACAAGTAAATGAATAGTGTTGAAGATACTGCTCAGACAATGTTTGCTACACAAACTGTTAAAGGCATAGTGCAACAAGCAACATCAATCATTATTAATAAATCAATTTACGGCAACAACGGAAAAAATCATAATGTTGTAACCGAAACAGCACAACAATCCGTGCAACAGAAAAGCAATAATGTAAATGAATTGTCAAGCAATATTAAGCTAACAGGGCAATTTACTGATATTGCTTATGCTGACACAGACAAAATCACTGAAAAAGCTATATCTGAACTGTGTAAGGATGACGAAAAGCTCTTAAATAATGTAATGGATACATACAACAACGCTGTTAACGACGGCTTGCTCAAGCGTGAGTGGTCGAAAACCGAGAGTGATGTAATCTATACTCTTACCGACAAAGGCAAAGAGCTGGTCAATTCAGAGAATTTTAAAAAGCAGCTCGAAAAAAACATCAAGAATACATTGTACAACGAAAACTTTAAAAATACAGCCGTGGTAGAATTTACCGGAACTAAAGATGATGTAAATGTATTTAGGTATGTAGATACACTCAATATCAAATCCTTTGATAATAACCCCGTTATGAAAAAAATGTTTGATATGCTTAAAAAGTATGAGTTTATTAGCGTAGATGAGAACGGCAATGCAAAGCCGACTGATAAACTTAATACCTATTTTGCCCAGCAGGACAGAAAAGGTATTAAGACAAATCTCAAAATTACAAAAGTTACACCTGATAATATGCAGCAAGCGGCAGATAAAATACAAAAAGCGAAACAAGCAGCACAAGCGACAAAAAAGAATGCCGAAGTAGCTACTAAGGCTGCTAAAACAACGGTAAATGCGGCTGCTAAGACGGGAGCGGCAACTGCTACAGCCGGGGTTTCTATTGCTGTTGACATTAGTAAAAAAGGTTTTGAGTTACTAAAAAAATCAAGCAACAGTTTTAGTACACAAAATCACATAAATAAGTCATAAAAGAGAGTTTTAATGCTCTCTTTTTTATTTTATAAAAGCGGACAATTTGTCCGCTTAATTTTTTAGAAAGGGGTTTTCAAAAATGAAAATCAATGTTAAGAAAGCAGGAAAAAATATTATTAAAGCATATGCAACGGTAGCTGTTATTGCTAATACAATTGCTTTAAATGTTTCGGCGTCCGCACTTCCTGAGGGTATGCCTGATAATGTTGATACAAGCAGTTATGATGCAATTGTAAGTATTGTATTTTGGGCAGCCGGTATTATTATTGCTTCAGCCTCTATGGTTCCCGGATTTCACGCAATGAGCGAAGGTAAAGCTAATGAAGATAAGAGAGGATTTAACTCCGGTCTTACAGCTGTAATTGTCGGTGCTGTTTGTAGTATCGCGTGTGTTGCTGTGCGATATATCTTTTTCTGATTTTCAAAAAAATTGTGGCTGTACATTTATGTATGGCCACAATGGAGGTGCATTTTTGATTGAAAAAACGTATTAATAAAAAAACAAATCGTAAAATAATCGGTATAGTTTTTATCGTTATTACATTGTTATCAATATCTTCCATTTCGGCTTTTGCGGTATCAACTTCCTGGGGACTTGTTCTTGATAGAGTTGATACAAGCTATTTTCATTCGTTTGTAGATAAAAGTGATTGGTCAGAAGTCAGAAAAAGATGTTATAACAATGCTTATGATTTATCGTCTAAGTTCAATGGTTATTTGGTAAATACCAATCCCGAACAGAATATTGTTAATCAACTTAATTATATTCGTGCGAACGGTGACCAAGTATTAGCAGCGAACTATGGCTCGGAATGGAATAATTTATATTCAGAAATAAGCAATTTAATAGATGATGTGGATCAAATTTGTGGTGGAGGTAGTAATATTCCTGTTGTAAATGGTAAAGAAGTTACAACTGAAGTATATCAAAATATGATTAGTAACATCACGGATAAATACAATGAACTTTATCAATTAACTACTAAAATTTATTCATCTTATACATCAGCAAAATTTACTGCTTCCGATACTGTTGAAATTCTTGGAAAAAACGGATATGAGATATTTACAACTTTGTGGAATGAACTCGGTGTGCTGATTAAAGCAATCGGTACAGGTTCTACATCTACATCATATTTATTCGGTGTTTCCTGGACTTCGGATAATATTAAAGATATAGCTAATACGGTAAGTCCTATTATTAAGGCTTTTGCATATGGTTTGGCTGGTGTGCTATTTGGTATAAATGTATCTCGTTCGGCTTTACAGTTTGAGTTAATGGAAGCTAAAGGGCTTTTTAAAATATTTGCAAGAGTCTTGCTTATTAAAGTCTGGATAGACTTATCTATAAACATATGTATATATGTCTTAGCAATAGTTAATAGTTTAACTTCTCAAGTTATAAATACATTTACATACAGTCAGACTATTTTTGATGCATATAATGCGAGCAGCAATCAATCTGTGGTCGATAACGATGCTTTTGGAGGAATAGGAGCTATTATTAATCTTATTACTTCTTTTTCACACAGTTTGCCTGAACTAATACTTGAAGGTGCTGTTATATTCTGCATACTTAGCGTTGTTATTAAACTTATTGCGAGAGGATTTGAAATAACAGCATTAGTTACTATTTCGCCATTATTCTTTTCTACTTTAATTGGAGAAGAAACAAGACCCTATTTTAAAAAATTTATGGCAGCGTTTTTATCTACTTGTTGTTATTTGCTTTTTGTAGCAGCAGTATATGCTGTCGGCACTGTATGGATAAGTGATAGCCTTACATCTGCTTCAACTGCACAGGGCGTATTATCTTGGTTCGGTAAAAATTTTGCAACAGCTTTAATTCTTATAGCTTGTTGTCATATTGTTAGAAAGCCACCAAAAGTTTTGACAGATTTAGTTTCAGTGTAGTGGGAGGTTAATATGAGAAAAGTACAGATGACGAAGCAACAAACTATCAGACCTTATGAAAAAATGTTTGGATTGACAATTAAGCAAATTATAGGAATAGTTATAGGTGGAGTGACGGTAATAGCTACACTTGTTATACTGTTATTCGTTTTAAAATTACCGACGGAATTAGTTATGGCATTGATTTTTGTAGAAGTAGTTTCTACAATTCTTATAAGTATAGTAAGAGTGAACGGTATGAGCCTTATCAAACATTTTATTGTGTGTATGAAAGGTCCTGTTTACAGACCTTACCAAAGCAAAGGAGCTAAATACTATGAAGAAAACGACGAGTAAAATATATGTTGAACAGGAAAAAGAAAACCCGCAGAGAAAAAAGTCACAGTCTAAAAAAGTAAAGAAAACCGCTCAGGATACTATTCCTTTTGACGAGATTTATGATAATGGCATTTTTCGTATAGGTGATACATATTCCCTGATTTTTTATATTCCAAACATTGATTATAAGGTGTTTAAAGATAATGAGCGTAACGGCATATACAAAAGGTATCAAAAACTTCTTAACTGTTTGCCGTCTGAGGTTAAATATCAAGAATTTATTGTTAATACAGACATTGACATTAATAATTATGTAGATGCTTTAGTTCCGCAATACAATGGTGTTTGTACTCAAGAAATATATGATAGCTTTGTTGAGAAGCAAAAAGCTATCATCGCAGAAGCCGAGAACAGCTCTTGTGAACAGCAAATATATGGTGCTCTTTCATTTAAGCCTGTTGTGAAAATGGATAGTATCAATGTACTTTTTAAGCATTATAATGAAATTGCAGCTCAGTTTGCTGAGATTAATATCAAGACTGAACTTCTCCCGCCTGAGAAAAGTTTTGAAATCATTCATCGCATTTACCACTTTTCTAATCCTGAACAGTTTTTACTCCCTACATCTTTTTTCAATGTAGATGTAAATCTTAAAGATTATCTTGCACCGTCATCATTTAAGTTTGCTTCCAAATACAATGAAGTCGGCTTAGATTATTCTTGTGTGATGTTCGCAAAAAGGTTTTCAAGAACTTGTGATGATGAGTTTGTTATGGACTTGCTTGACAATTCTTCTAAAATCATTGTCAGTAAGCATTTTTCAAGACTTGAAAAGGACACGAGTCTTGATATTCTCAAGGAACAGATGAATGACCTACAAGGTAGAATTGACCGTAGACTTGAGATAAATTATAAGCGTAGTGGTGCAAGTGGTGGTAGTAGTTTCATTCCTTGGTCTTTGCAGAGGAGAAAAAAAGAGCTTGAAGCTCTTGAGGAAAAATTATCATCTACAGACTGTGATTTGTTTGAATTTGCTATGTATATCTATGTTGCAGCTAACAGCCTTAAAGAACTCAATGACCTAAGAGATTATATTAAGCAAACAGCTCGCAGACATCAGGTTACACTTGATGTACTGACAGGCGCTACAATTCAAGAAAAAGGTTTGCAGTGTATATTGCCATTTGCTCAGCCGGCTTTGTCCGATGATAAAACTTTGCTGGGGCAACCGTTTTACTTCGCTACTGATGAGGTAGCGAATCTCATTCCTTTTACTTATCAAAACAATATTATCCAGTCGGGAATATGCTACGGCATTAATCAGATTACGCATATGCCGATTATTATAGACAGAAGTGAGGGACTTAACGCTAACGGCTTTGTCGTCGGCACTTCGGGTGCAGGTAAATCAATGGCAGGCAAGTTGGAGTTTCTGAACGGAGCATTGAAGTATCCTGATGATGTATTTATTTTTCTTGACCCTGAGAGGGAATATATGGCAGCAATGACTAAGAATAATGCTTTTGACGCACAGGTGATTACTGTTTCGCCAAACACAAATACGCATATAAACTTATTTGATACTGATATAACATATACAGACGAGGGTCAATCCGCCGTCGCTCTCAAGACAGACTTTATAATGACATTTTGCGAATGTGTAAAAGGCTCTGGGCTTACTGCAAACGAAAAAACTGTACTTGACAGATGTGTAAACTTAGTGTATCAAGATTTCTTGGCTAATGATGGTGACAAAAAATATTTGCCTACGCTCGTAGATTTCTACAACATTTTGCTTGCCCAGACCGAAAAGGAAGCAAAGGATATGGCACTTAAACTTGAACTGTATGTTAAAGGTAACTTCAGCACATTTGCTCATCATACCAATGTTGACCTTAACAAGAGAATTATTATCTATGATGTACAAGAAATGGGCAAGCAGCTCTCTGACATTGGCTCTCTTGTAATTCTTGAAAGTATTTGGCAAAAGGTTATTGAAAACCGAAAACGAGGTATTCGTACTTGGTTTACTACGGATGAGTTTTCTATGTTCTTCCGAGATACAAACGGTGTGTTTAGAACAGGCGATTTCTTCGAAAACGTGTATAAAAGAATTCGTAAGTATGGAGGTGTAGCGTCAGGTTACACACAAAATATGTCAGAAGTTATGGAAAGCCCGCAGGCAACAAAAATGCTACAAAACAGCAATTTTTGCATTATGTTGGCTCAGAATGAAACAGACTTAGATAAGATTAAGAGTATGTTCAAATTATCAGAAAAACAGGCGGCTTATCTTGATATTGATGAGCCCGGCAAAGGTCTGATTAAGAACGGTAAGCAGATAATCCCATTTGATAATCAGATTAATAAAAATTCAGCTGTGTACAAGTTGTTCTCAACCAAAATGGCTGACCAAAAGAAAGAGTGATGATACAATGAATGTATTAATTGTAGCCGACAGGGTCAACGGCAAAGCATATACGGATATTATTAATAAGCTGAAAAATACTAAAACCATAGGTGTAATTAATACAGTATCTCAAACATTAGTTACAGAAATTGGAACTCGCTATACACCTAATGCAATAATTATTGATACGGCAGTAGATTATAATAATCTTTTGCCGCAGATAACCGAACAGATAGGCAATACATACAACTACATCAAAATAGTAGTATTGGCAGAAGCAGACGAGAGCAGAATATTCCCGTCTGCTTCTGTAATTAAAGGTGCAATATCAAGTGCTAAGCTCGCTCAGATACTTGAATCAACAGGGGATAATGTTGTGACCGGCATTGATAATGAGAGCAAAGAAGTTTCAAAGCCTGTAGAAAAAGCACCTAAGAAAACACCGACTCGAAAGCCGAAAAAAATCAAGAACAAGAAAAAGAGGAAAGACTTTAAATTTAATCCGCTACTGTTAATTCCTTTTGTAGCTGTTGTGGTATTGATTGTTGTTGCACTGTGTGTCAAATCCTGTAATAAAGCAACGGATAAACCATCAGCAGAAACAACATCAAGTATTACAGAAGTTGTTACTACTACAGCTAATCAAACTCAACCTGTATCAATCCAAAGTGTAACCATTCCTGCGCAGGCAACAGTGTCCGTTGCAACTGTTGCAGCCGACAATACTCAACCTGCAACTGCTGCCATTGCTACCGTAAGCAATAGCCATCAGAACGACACAAAAGAAGAAAGTCGTTTCAAGAGCGAGAGTAGAAATAATAATAATCAAAGCAACAACAATCACAACTCAAATGATAATCAGAATAACAACGGTGGAAACAACGCAGGTTCTCATAGTTATGTTACAGTAAGCAAGCCCGAATATAATTACTCAAGCAATCAGAGCAAGGATATAGAGGTAAGTGGTATATCACTTAATTATCTTTCAAAAACTTTAACAGCGGGTGAAAGTATAAACTTATCTGCTAATATAACTCCCTCAAATGCAACAAATAAGTCAGTCAGCTGGAGCACATCAAATTCTAATGTAGCTACAGTAAATAACGGCTATGTAGTTTCCCATTCTGCGGGTACAGCTTATATAACTGCAACTGCCGGTAATCATTCTGCAACTTGCACTGTTGTAGTCAAAGAAAAGGAAACTCAAGACAGTGTATACATAACACCGGCTGAAAAGTATTGTAATATTAATGAAGTGATCACCTTTACTCTTATTAATGCAAATAACTGTTCATTCAATATTAGCAACCCAAGTGCAGTTCAAATAATAGGCGGAGGAACAAATAGAATACAAATTAAAGCAAAATCAAGAACAACGGTTACTATTACGGCAACCAATAACAGCACAGGCAGAGAATATACAGCAAAATTAATTATCGAATAAGGAGATATAAATTCTATGGTAATTTGCTATACAACCAAGGAAAACATTAATCATTACACAACCGATTTTGATAACATTGACAGATTCACCGAGGAGCACCCATATGCGACGATATGGTATGCGTTCAACGAAAAAGATGATGTTTCTTCATCTAATGTTGAAAGAGAAAAGTGTCCTATTTGTGGCAATGCCATATTAAAAGGGCAGAATAATTACTACTGCTCACAGTATAAAAATGGATGTCAATTCTCTTTGCCGTTCTTGATTTGTGGTAAAAAATTGACTGCAACTCAACTTATTATGTTGCTCAGGCAACACAGAACAAAAACTATAAGCGGATTCAAAAGTAAGACCGGTAAACCTTTCAGTGCGGTTCTGCGTTATGATACCAAAACAGCAAAGTTGCATTTTGAATTTCCTAATGCGAAGTAAGTCAAAAAGTCTGTTGAAAAAACAACAGGCTTTTTTAATTGCTCTGATATAGAACAACTAAAAAAGCCTATTGTATTAATGAAACGAGGTGAATTAATGAACAGAAATCTTTTTAAAATGCCTAACGATATTTTTGGAGGTAAGCTCTCTGCCGGAGAAATCAAAGTTCTTGCAGCTCTCTATTCGCTACGCTCTAAATCGATATACAGAGGTCAGAAGTATGTCAAGGTAAATCAAGCCACAATTGCCCGCATTTGCGGCTTTTCTTCTGCACGAACAGTTTCATCGGCTATTGCCAAACTTTCCTTATACGGCTATATTCGAGCTATTAGACGCTATTATGCCGATTACCATAAGCTGGACGCATATGTATATACCCTGCCGGTTATGAGAAAAAACTATTTCTTTGTTGACCGTAAAATATTTAAGCATAAACTTACATCAGCTCAGTTTAGAATGTATTTATTCTTCTGCAAGGCTGCGAATCCATCTAATAAGCGTTGTTGGAACAGCTTTAATGATATTGCCAACGCTTTAGGAATTAAGCGTACAGTTGTAGTTAAGACTGTAAAGGAGCTTATTTCAATGAAGCTCATAAGAAAGTATAGAATTAAAAAAAGTGACGGCAGCTTTTCTGATAATCATTACAAGGTTATTCCTTTGCAATATACCTATAAATTTAGGAGAAAAAGGAAAAGACCTTGCCGCTCACTACTTCGACAAGGTCTAAATATATGCTATAAATTAGCATATGCATCTTCACTTACAAGTGTAAAACAAACGGTTGCATTTGTCAAGAGGAAAAGTAGGAAAAATTTATTTTTTGTAACAAGGGGTAGTCCATTTTTTTGCAGTACATATGATAGTACCCACTTTTATACCAACAGAAAAAAGAATAGAATTAGATTATACTTAAAGTATAGATGTAATTTAACCTTATATCACTTAAAAAATCCGTTCAAATGCAATGACTCGCACAGCAAGCGCAAAAAATGAACTTGTATTGCGTTTTTCTTATTCTGCTGGTTATCTTGCAAATATGCTGATTGTCTGATATAATGTTCAAGTAAGGAAACGGTGGCGGCTGTTTCAGCTCCCTTGCGAAAGGGGGTGAGTATCTTAATGACTGATGTAATTTTATTACTCACATTTGCTATTGCTTTGACAGTAGTAAATGAAATCATAAAGAACATAAGAAAGAAATAACCGCCCTGTACTGCGAATACAAGGCGGTTGTCATTTAATATAACCATTTTGTAAGCGAAACAGCTAAAACCGTTTCTTTACACTATTATATTATCACAATCAAAAATTTATGTCAACAGTCACAGAGTTTTCTGTGGCTGCTTTTTGTTAAGCGGACAAATTGTCCGGTTGGGAGGTAGTTAATTTTATGAGTATAATTATAATTTCAATATTCTACATTTATTATCTGATTGCGGTTAATTATTACCGACGAGAGCTGCATTTCAGATTTATTGCGTACAACAAAATGCCAGGAAAAGATAAAGCACCGATTTCATTTAAGAAGTTGGTGCTTTTTTCTGCAATTATTGTTGCCATTATTACGGTTGTCGGCTTATGTGTTGGAAACAACACACTTATTTTAATAAACACATTACCTGTCATAGCACTGACTTTTCATTTACATTTAATGCGTAAAAGAATTGCCGCAGCAGACAGAAATAATAACAAGGAGGACTAATTATGAAGGTTATAAAAAGCCGTGACGGTCAGGAATATTACAATTTCACAAGGGAGGAAAAAGAGCAGGCAAAACAGATGTCCACGCTCGAATACTTGGAAAGAACATATGGCTACCATTTTACGAAAGCAGGCACTATGATGCGTTGCAAGGAACACGATAGCTTTATTGTGCGTGCTGACGGACGAGGTTGGTATTGGAATAGCAGAGGATTTGGTGGTTCTGATGTTATAGAATTTATGATAAAAGTGGAAAACAAGTCATATGAAGAAGCCCTGATGACACTTTTTAATGTGAACAAAAGTAATTCCGTTGCAGTACCGCAATACAAAAAAGCGGAGCAGCTTCCTCCGGAAGAACTAAAAAAAGATTTGCAAATGCCGGTAGCTGTACAAGGTAAGTACAAACGAGTATTTGCTTATTTAACGAAAACTCGCTGCATAGCTCCTGAAATAGTCAATGAGCTTATGCACAAAAAGTATTTATACGAGGATGTAATGCACAACTGTGTGTTTGTCGGTTACGGAACAAATAAACTGCCGGCATATGCTACTGTGCGTGGCACTTTAACGGAAGTGCAGTACAGAAAAGACTCTCCCGGTTCAGATAAGAGTATATCATTTTTTGTTATGGGAAAGGACAATACAACGGTAGATGTATTTGAATCGCCTATTGATTTGCTTTCACACGCAACAATGTGCAATATCGAAACAGGTAATCCGCAAGAATGGCTTAACGCTACACGCTTAAGTCTTGCAGGTGTATCTGACAGAGCATTAGAAACTTTTTTGCAAAATCACCCGACAGTCAGACATATAAACTTACGATTAGATAATGACCTCGCAGGCCGAAAAGCTTGTGAGGTCATTTCCGAAAAGTATAAAAATCAAGGTTATCGTGTTGATGTAATCCTGCCACGCACAAAAGACTACAACGAAGATTTGTGCAGATATGCTGAACTGCACAATATGCCGGACTTGCCTTTACGGCTACCAACAGAAAAAGAAAATAAGGCAGCTTATACTTACTTAACGGAGAAGCTCGGTATAGCACACGAAATTGTTACTACGCTGATTAAAAAGAATTATATTTGCTCAGATGCAGAGAATATTTCTTTTGTTGGTCATAATCGAGGTGGATCACCTGTTTATTCTTATAGCGTAAGCATTAACGATAATTCTGTTAGTGTATCGGGGTCAACAAAAAATAGCTTCTACTTAAAAGGTTATGATAAAAGTAAAGTTATTGTATATAAATCTCCGATTGACTTATTAGCTGATGCTACTATGAGCAATATTGCTTATAACAGCAAGCGTGAATGGCTCAACTCCACTCGCTTGAGCCTTTGCGGAACTGATGATACAGCACTTCAGAATTTCCTGTCCGAAAACCCTGAGGTAAAACAGGTATGCTTTTCATTTGGTGGAAAGGAGATAGACATTGAAACAGGCAGACATTTTTTGCAGAAGTATAGTGAAAAAGGCTATGCCTGTACAAGATTTGAGTCTGTTGGGGAGAGTGTAACGGAAGAATTATCGGCAATGATACAACAAAACATTCGCTGTAATACATTAAAGAAATAAGTTTTTTGTATTTATTATTAATTATATACTTTTTTTATTCTTCTCTAAAAAGCGAATGAATTGCATACATACCATAAGCATTTTATATTAGGCAACATTAAAATATGCTCTTAATATTTTTGCAAGAATATTTATGTATGCCGAAAAATAAAAATACGGTATTGACAAGAATATTAATGTATGCTATTATTAAAGCAACAAGGAGGTATATATATGAATTCTAAAAATACTTATAAATCAACTATTAACCTTAGCGAAGAAAACAAAGCATTACTTGATAGAATAAAGTTGGATAAACCGACTTCTTTGGGTAAGATAATCAATCATACAATGGATACTTTTCTCAATATTCCTGATAGAGTAAAAGCAGAACTTCTTGATTTTATAAAGTCGAGAATCTCGAGTATTGAACAGGAAATACGATTATTATCTCCACACGAAGAATTCTATAAAAAAAGTTTGATTGAAAGTTATAACGCCTATTGTAACATAGCAAACTTTTTAAACGAAGGCAAAGACATTATAGTTAAAGAAGATGAAAAAAAAGAGTACAAAAAATATGACATTAAAAACGGTGTATTGATTTGTCCTAAAGATTGGATAGTGCTAAATCCAGAAGAAGCTAAAAATATGGAATATGCCGGGGTTGTTGAGTGTCGCAATTCTGAAGTTTTTGGGAAAAAACATTTCAATGTTACGATCCCCCATTTCGTTTTTTTTAGTAACAAAAAGTACTCAAATGAATATGATACCGAATACATACATTATATAAACAATCTCTGCACTATGAAATGGTCAAACTTTAACACTGTATTAAAGCATCAAGTTACCCCGATATTGGACCAAACGCAAGCTAACCAAGTATTAAATGAATCAGATTATATGAATGCTCCTACTATCGGACACTTTTCCATATATGTACAAGGCGATACTAATTACGAAGCTAACTATGAGCCCCCTGCTGGAGCTAAAATAATTAAACAAAAATAATATTAACCTAAGTTTACAGAAAAATCGCAACAAACAAAATTGCTTGTTGCTATTAATTCACAATTTGTCGTATTGCAACTGCTTTGATTGCAAGTTTAACAGCTTGCAATGGAACAACTGCCACAGCTGACTCAGATACATCTGCATCATCTCAGACTGTCGCAACAACAGCACTTCAAACAGAAGCGCCAACAGAAGTAACAGAGTATAAATTCAATAAATTTCGTATAATAAAGCAACACGCAGGTATTCGTTTGATGACCTGCGTGTTGTTTTATTTCCATATAATAGATGATGTGACCATAGCAAATCCGGCTGCATTTACCATCTTGTTATCGTAAAGCTGCCGATTAATTCTGTTTAGAGCTTCCATCTGATTTCTGAATTGCATATCCTGTCTATATTCTGTTTCGTATAGATTTATAGCTTCCTTTATTGTATCAGCTCTGCGGTTTAAAATATACTGTATGATGTAGTGACCTAAATGCCAATAGCATACCGGTAAAAGATCGTATGACGCTAATTCTCTCGATATACTATTTATGCTTCTTTCTGTTTTTGTAATATCCAATATAACATCCGGCATTATTTTTTTATATGTCTTATAAGTATTAACATCGGTTATTCTTGAAATTACAGAAACTACTAACAGTATGAATATTGTCAAAAAAGCAATTCCACAAGTCATATTGCTAACTGTATGCAAAAGTTGATAAAGAGAACTTGAATAATGTACCGTTTCAATTTTTAAATTATTTTTTATTAGAATATATATAATTACGATTGCAAAAAGAGTTATTATTTTCCAACCAAAATAAATTATAGGTTTATGTTTATCAACTTTTTCTTTAGCTTCAGAGTATTTATTGGCAGTATATTTTAAATCATTAAGTTTGTTTAATAAATTACTTCTGGTTAAACACAATTGCGAATATCGGCAAAGCATATTATGGTCAAGCATTTTTATTCTCCTTAATATCAACATTTATAACACCTTTGATTATAATACACTTTCTGCAAATTGTCTATATATACAATTTTGTTTTGTTATAGTTTTTCACAAATTGTTGTATCTTGCTTGACAATGGATTATAATTGTGCTAATCTTTAATTAATATTAGTTTATAGAGGAGAATGTTGTCAAATGAAAAAATGTTTAACATTATGTATCTTAGCAATTTTTGCTGTTTCACTGACAGCTTGCAATGGAACAACTACCACAACTGACTCAGATACATCTGCATCATCTCAGACTGTCGCAACAACAGCACTTCAAACAGAAGTACCAACAGAAGTAACAGAGTATAAAATTCATTTGCCGTATTCGTGCTTTCCGGCAGGAGGGTTACCTACAGATAGTGACTTAATCCTTACTAACGAAGATAGGGAGTGTGGCATAATAAGCAAAGAAAAAGTGTCAACCGGAGGTATGATTATTACAGTCGAAAAAGACAAGTATGACCAGTTGTTGGAACACCAAAAGAATAAGTTGTGTGAGCTTATAGAGCGTGAACAAGCCGATATGTATATAGATAGAATAGAGTACAACGATGATTTTTCGGAAATTGTTGAGTATCAAGTTCCTAAAGAAACTGAGCCTGAGCACAGTTCTGACGATGACCAAAACCGTGCTCTATTGTACACTTTACCATATACAGATTATTCGCATAACCAAGAAATTAATTATGAGAGTGTATATTATCAAGCACTACTAAAGAAAAATGATGACAGCGAAATTATAACCTGTACATATATAGTAAAGGATAGCGAAGGAGAAGTATTAGATACAAGCGTTTACCCTTCAACATAAGGTAATATAAACAGAAAGGGCTTCACCTAAAACAGGTGAAGCCTTTTTCTCTAAAAAACAAAAAAGTAAACAAAATTGTTTACTCATACAAAAACACTATAATAAAATATACTTTAAATATTGACATTACAGGGAATATATGGTATAATAAACCTTGTAAAAAGGACATAAAAGTCCATAGACACCAAAATATCGGGAAATATCTTGGTGTCCCGCTAACAGAGTATTGGAAGTACCCAGTTGCGTTATGGCTTATTTATAGTGTATTATAACACAAAATAAGCAAACTGTCAACTTTTACTTGCCTGCTCTGACAACGGTCGGACGCAGGTCTTTTTTATACTCACAATTAAATAAATCAAAACTTCGAACATCAGTACACCTATTGTTCTCAGAGTTACGCCGTGACCATATGCACTTTTGAATGTTGCGAAACATTCTTGCGAGAAGCGAGCCAATATTGTCAGTACCATTATTGCTACAATGTTGCCTAGAACAATGTTAAATAAAAGGGTGAAAGGGAGATAATATTCCCTGTTCAATACTTGGCTGTGCAAATACTCGTATGCTCGTAATCGGACAATTTGTCCACTTACAGCATATTAGTATGCAAAACTCATAAATCGCAGCATTGCGTGAGCCACACACGATTACTAAGTGATTAGCATAATCTAAGACCAAAGGAAAGATGTTTGATGTTTTCAGTTCTAATTAATTTACAAAAAGAAAGGATGAATAAATATGATTATCACACCACCGGGACGCTACTTTGATATAGTAGTACCTCAAGAGATAACCAAACTATTAAACATCAATATTTGTACTCCTGAATATCAGGAAACACAATGCAGTATAAACGGCTATAAGAAAATCGACGAAAACGAAGATTTTTTAGGTACAGTCTACGGCACTATCAACATTGTCAGAGAAGGACTTCTAATATTTATTCTTTCGTATGAATACAATATCGAAGAATTTACCGAAAGCTGTACTTTAAAAGTTGAAGAATCGTTTACTGAAATGTTAAGAGAGTTATATAAAAAAGATTAAAAATCTAATTCTTTCAAGATATAAATTCTCCACTCGTTATCAACTTTTTTAACAGAAATATAACCTAAATCTTTCAACAGACCACGGTAATATGGAATTATCGTATAATGATTATATGCAGCTTTATCACAGTCGGTCAATACTTTTTGTTCTTCTTTTAGCTTTACCCCAACCGCATAGTTTCTGCCTTGCTCTTGGGATTTCTTTAGATAGAGGTTATATAAACCTTTTAAATATTTATACATATTTCCTCTATCATTAAGAGATTGTTCAATCAGTAACTGCCTTTTGTGTTCGAGTTTTTGATACATAGTATTCCCCCTAATAATTATAATAAGATGAAAATATTATAATTATCAGATTGGTAGCATAAAAAACATCTGTAGTACATCTTAGGTAAACAAGTCCATCGCACTGATAATATGGATATAGCAAAGTGATTTAAGTAGCTTTGCGGCTATTTAAATCACTTTACTTAATTTGGTTGCGGGAGCCGGATTTGAACCGACGACCTTCGGGTTATGAGCCCGACGAGCTACCGAGCTGCTCTATCCCGCGATATTTATTGCCTGTATCTTTACAGCTATATTATAATACACCTTGTTATCAGATTTGTCAAGCCTTTTTATAATATATTTTTAAAAAATCAAAAATATATTTGCAAACCGTAAATGTTTTGTAATATCGGCAATATTATTCGGGCTTTTTGCCGTTTAGTTTTACTTTGATTATTGCATTTTTTGTATGATATTGGTATAATAAAAATACAGCTCATTTGCTGAAAAGGGAGGAATTTTTTATGTGTCAGAAAAAACCGTATTACATCACGACACCAATTTACTATCCGTCAGGCAATCCGCATATCGGACACTGCTATACAACTGTTGCTTGCGACTCTATCGCTCGTTACAGACGAATGCAGGGCTATGATGTAATGTTTCTTACGGGCACTGATGAGCATGGTCTTAAAATTGAGCAGAAGGCTGCCGAAAAGGGTGTAACTCCCAAGGAATATGTTGACGAAATTGTTGAGCACTTCAAGAGCCTTTGGAGCTTTATGAATGTAAGCTATGACAGATATATAAGAACCACCGATGATTACCACATCAAGACTGTTCAGAAGATTTTTAAAGAACTTTACGATAAGGGATACATTTATAAGGGCGAGTATTCGGGTAAATACTGCACTCCTTGTGAGAGCTTCTGGACAGAAAGCCAGCTTGTTGACGGCAAATGTCCGGATTGCGGCAGAGAGGTTACAGAGGCTAAGGAAGAGGCTTATTTCTTCAAAATGGCACCTTTTGCCGACAGAATTGAAAAATTACTTACGGAAACAGACTATTTACAGCCGAAAACTCGTGCGACAGAGCTTGTAAACAACTTTATCAAGCCGGGTCTTGAGGACCTTTGTGTGTCGAGAACTTCTTTTAAGTGGGGTATTCCTGTAACTTTTGACGATAAGCATGTTATATATGTGTGGATTGACGCACTTTCAAACTATATTTCTGCGCTTGGTTTTTATAACGACGCTTATAATGATTTTGATAAATTCTGGCCTGCCGATGTGCATATGGTTGCAAAGGATATTATGCGTTTCCACGCTATAATTTGGCCTGCAATGCTTATGGCTCTCGATTTGCCGCTTCCAAAGCACCTTGCGGTTCACGGTTGGATTACTTTTAACGGTCAGAAGATGAGTAAATCACTCGGCAATGTTGTAGACCCGTTTGTACTTGGCAAGAGATACGGCGCAGACGCTATCCGTTATCACATTCTTCGTGAAATGGCACTCGGCGCAGACAGCTCGTTCTCTAACGAAATTATGATAAACCGTATTAACTCCGACCTTGCAAACGGCTTTGGCAACCTTGTGTCAAGAACCGTTGCAATGGTTGAAAAATATTTTGGCGGCACACTTCCTACAGAGCGTGAAGGCGGAGAATTTGACGATGACCTCATCGCAACCGCTACCGCACTTAAGTCGAGCGTTGATGACTTTATTGATAAAACCCAGCTTAACAATGCGCTCGCCGAGATTTTCAAGGTAGTTTCCCGTGCTAACAAGTACATTGACGAAACAGCACCGTGGGTGATTGCAAAGGACGAAACAAAGAAAGCAAGACTTGCAACTGTTCTTTACAATTTGCTTGAAACTATCAGAATCACAGCCACACTTCTCTCTGCATTTATGCCGACTACAATGCCAAAGGCACTTGAGCAGATTGGCGCTTGCGAGAAGTGCGCTACTTACGAAAATGCCGATAAATTCGGTGTTCTTCCGCTTGATGTGACAGTCAAGAAAGGTGAGGCTCTGTTCCCGAGAATTGATGTTGAGAAAGAAATCGAAGAACTCAACGCAATTATCAAGAATAACGAAAAGGTTGACGAAAAAACAGCAAAGCTTAAAGAAGAAATTGAGGGCGTTGCTCAAATCGGTATTGACGATTTCTGCAAGGTTGACCTCAGAGTTGCCGAAATTAAGGCTTGCGAGCCGATTAAAAAGGCTAAAAAGCTTTTGAAACTCACAATTTATGACGGTGTAAAAGAGAGAACCGTTGCTTCGGGTATCGCAAAATTCTATACACCTGACGACCTTATCGGAAGAAAGATTATTCTTGTATCAAACCTCAAGCCTGCAAAGCTCTGCGGTGTTGAAAGCTGCGGAATGATTCTTGCCGCAACTTGCGGAGAAGAAATAAAGGTAATCTTTGTAGACGATATGGAACCCGGCTCAAAAATCAGCTGATTTGTTTTAAATTAAAATTGTTGCCCGATTACGGATTTTCCGTAGTCGGGCATTTTTGTGCATTTATATTCTAATGTTGGGGGTAATATTAACAAATTATGGTTTAGCAAATTGATTTGCCAATCAATTATAAAAGTATGGTAGACCTTTTCAAAGGTCGTGGGTGTGGGCAAAGCCCACAAATACTTTCCGTTTATGCAGTCTGACGATAGGCCAAACAGCTCGCTGTTTGGCGGCTTGAACACAACGGCGAAAGCCTTTGCGAGAGCAACAAAAGGAAATAAACATCATTTTCATAGTCAACGCATTGCGTTGACTATGTTTTTAGCATTTCTGTTTATGATGGCTGTCGCTTGTTTTAACAAACTTAGTTTTAGCACGCAAACAGCGTGGCTGTTTGCGCCGAAAAATTGTTGTATCGGAAGATTTTATGGGCGCTGCCCAAACCCGCAATTTTTGAAAAAATTGAGTAAACTTTTTTGTTTTTTGGAGGATAATTTAGCGTTAGCTAAATTTCAATGCCCGACCGACATTCCGCTAAACCATAATTTCCCGAATTTTTATTATAAAACCGAATTTTAAACTTTAACGAATCAAAACACCCGATTACGGTAAAAGTGTAATCGGGTGTTTTATCATATAATCTTATTAAAAATTACTTTTTAAATCCGTCTTTAAGTGACACACTGCGGTTAAATACAAGGTGTTCGGGTGAAGAATCCTTATTGTCTACGCAGAAGTAGCCTATTCTCATAAACTGGAAGCTCTGCGGAGCAACAGCGGTTTCGAGATTTTTCTCTGCCTTACAGCCTGTAAGAACCTCAAGTGAATTTGGATTGAGGTAGTCAAGGAAGTTTCTGTCGCCTGTATCGGGATCGGGTACTGTAAAGAGGTTGTCATAAAGTCTTACCTCTGCATCTGCGCAGTTGTTTGCGTCAACCCAATGGATTGTACCTCTTACTTTTCTGCCGTCAGGTGTGTTGCCGCCTCTGGTTTCGGGGTCATACTCGGCATAAACCTCTACCACATTGCCGTCCTCGTCCTTTTTGCAGCCTGTGCATTTTACAATGTAAGTTGACTTAAGTCTTACTTCATTGCCCGGATAAAGGCGCTGATACTTTTTAATCGGCTCTTCCATAAAGTCGTCTGCCTCAATAAAACATTCTCTTGAGAAAGTAACCGTTCTTGTACCGTCCTCCGGTCGGTTCGGGTTGTTTTCAACCTCAAACTCCTCAACCTTACCCTCTGGATAGTTTGTGATAACGAGCTTTATAGGGTGGAGTACGCACATTGCACGCTTTGCGTTCTCATTTAAATCGTCACGCAGGCAATGCTCAAGAAAACCGTACTCAACGATAGAATTTACCTTTGATACGCCGATCTGCTCCGTAAACGAACGGATAGACTTAGGGGTATAACCTCTTCTTCTAAGTCCGCAGAGCGTAGGCATTCTTGGGTCATCCCAACCGCTTACATAATTCTTTTCAACAAGTTCACGGAGTTTACGCTTTGACATAACTGTGTTGTTAATGCCAAGACGGGCAAACTCAATCTGACGAGGCTTGTTAGGAACGGAAATATTATTGATAACCCAATCGTAAAGCGGACGGTGGGCCTCAAACTCAAGTGAGCAAAGGCTGTGAGTGATACCCTCGATAGCATCTTCAATCGGGTGAGCAAAATCGTACATAGGGTAGATGCACCACTTGTCGCCTGTGCGGTGGTGAGTAAGACGGTTAATTCTGTAAATAACAGGGTCACGCATATTAAAGTTGCCTGACGCAAGGTCAATTTTTGCACGGAGCGTCATTTTGCCGTCCTCAAATTCGCCTGCTTTCATTCTTGCAAAAAGGTCAAGGCTTTCTTCAATCGGTCTGTCACGATACGGGCTCTTTGCCGGTGTTTGTGTATCGCCTCTGTTTTCTCTCATCTGTTCGGGTGTGAGTTCGCATACATATGCAAGTCCCTTTTTGATAAGTTCGACAGCGTAATCGTACATTTGGTCAAAGTATTCTGACGCATAGTAAAAACGGTCTTCCCAGTCAAAGCCGAGCCACTTGATGTCCTCTTTGATAGCGTCTACATACTCTACATCTTCCTTTGTAGGGTTTGTGTCGTCCATACGAAGATTGCAGATGCCGCCGAATTTTTCGGCTGTGCCAAAGTCAATGCAAATAGCCTTTGCGTGACCTATGTGGAGGTAGCCGTTTGGCTCGGGAGGAAAACGGGTGTGTACCTTTTTGCCCTCAAATCTGCCGCCCTCGGCAATATCCTCTTCAATAAATGTATGAATAAAGTTACCGTTCGGAACTTCGGTAGCTTCGGTATTTTTAATATCTTCTGCCATATAATATCCCTCTGTATTACTCAATAATTTTGCAAGATTTTTAATTAATCTTAAGCAAAAGTCGTTTTATTCTGCAAGTATTGCCATACCTTTTTCAAGTCTTGCAAGTGACTCATCTCTGCCGAGAATGTCAAGAATTTCAACAGCACCGCCCGGTGTAACGGTTTTGCCTGCGGCCGCAATTCTTACAGGCCACATTACCGTGCCGTTTTTAAGCTCTTTTTCGACAGCCATATTAATAAGGCAATCGTGAATTGAAGTTTCGTTCCATTCAGGCATAGCCTTTAATCTGTCATAAGCCTCTTTCAAAACTACGGGTGAATTTTCAAGATTTGTCTTGCTCTTTTTATTTACGAAAAGTTCCTTTGTGTAACTCGGCAATTCTGCAAAGAAATCGAGCATTTCAGGAATCTGCGTAAGCTGTGTTGTACGCTTTTGGAGTATTGCCGCAAACTTTTCGTATGGCATCTGTTTGTCGCCAAATACCTTTTTATAGTAAGGCATTGCAACCTCGGTGAATTTTTCAGGGGTCATAGCCTTGATGTATTCGCCGTTAAACCAAGAGAGTTTATCGTAGTCAAATACAGCGGGTGACTTGCTGATGCCGCTTATGTCAAATGCCTTTTCAAGCTCCTTAAGAGTGAAAATTTCCTGATTGTCTTTCGGGCACCAACCGAGAAGTGCGATATAGTTAATGATAGCTTCCGGTAAGTAACCCTCGTCAATCAAATCATAAAAGCCTGTTGCACCGTGACGCTTTGAAAGTTTGGATACATTGCCGTCAGCGTCCTTACCCATAATGAGCGGGAGGTGAATATAAGTAGGAATTTCCCAACCGAATGCCTCGTAAAGGAGGTTGTACTTAGGTGTTGAGCTAAGGTACTCACAGCCACGGACAACATGAGTAATGCCCATTGTGTGGTCGTCGATAACATTTGCAAAGTTGTATGTCGGGTAGCCGTCTGTTTTAATAAGAATTTGATCCTGCAACTCTGTATTTTCAACAGTGATTTCACCGAAAACAGCGTCGGTAAACGATGTACTGCCCTCAATCGGCATTTTCTGACGGATTACATAAGGAACGCCCTCGGCAAGGAGTCTGTCGATTTCTTCCTGCGGAAGATCACGGCAATGTCTGTCATAGCCGCCGCCGACTGTTTCGTTCTGGATTTTTTCAAGACGCTCTTTAGAGCAGAAGCAACGGTAAGCCTTGCCCTCTTTTATAAGCTGTTCGGCGTAAGGAAGATACATATCCTTTCTCTCTGACTGAACATAAGGGCCAAAGTCGCCGCCGAGGTCAGGACCTTCGTCGTGTTGAAGTCCTGCAAGTTTTAAAGTATTATAAATAACATCAACCGCACCGTCAACAAGTCTTTCACGGTCGGTATCTTCGATTCTCAAAATAAATTTGCCGTTTTGGGATTTTGCAACAAGGTACTCGTAAAGAGCGGTACGCAGGTTGCCGACATGCATAAATCCTGTAGGACTTGGAGCATATCTTGTACGAACTGTAAGCTCAGGCATAGTTTTACCCTCTCTCTATAAAAATTAGCTTTATTCTTTATTATATCAATAATGGCGGTACTTTTCAATATTTTTAACCGCTTTTTTTGGTTGATGCATAAAAGTTATGTGTGTGGGCAATGCACGCTGACAGTTAAAAATTATACAGCCTTACTTAATATCTCGCAAAAACTCAATATTCTCATACGAATGTTCAACTTCTTTTGAGTACAAGCCGATTATTCTGTGTCTGTCATCAGCAGTCAAGCTGCCCTTTTCGGCAAATTTATACATCTGTAAAATATATGCCGATTTAACCGCAAGTGCCGTTAAATCAAAACATTCCGTAACATCACAGCTGTCTATTGAGTTCAAAAAATATCTGAAAATATAGTAATAAATCAGGTTTTTATACTCGTATTCGTAATTGTGTATGTATTCTCTGAATTTCAGAATATCGTCTTTATTCGGCTTATATTTGCTTGCGCCCGTAAGCAGATGTTTCCATTCGGCGGTCATTATGTCAAGCTGTAACAGCAAATTTACAGTTTGACCGTACTCTTTTATAAAACTATCCTCTGTAATCACAGCGGATTTGTAACAGATTCCGTCAAATTCGGACTGAACCTTTAAGCAAATTTGATATATGCCGTTCAGGCAATCGAATATATCGTTATCCGTATTTTTCAGTACCGCAAATATTTTTTGCCTTGCACCCAATAACAATTGCATTACCGAAAAATCATAATCGCACGGCTCGGCATCTTCTCTGTTGTCTGAGGTAATTATTTTATCCATTGCACCGTTTTTCAGCATTAATCTTAGTGCTTCGGGACAGGCAAGCGAGAGTATTTTTTCCTGAAATTGCGAATAATCGAGCGTTATCCTCGGAAATCTTTTGCAGGTTTCGCAAAGTGCGTTTTCGCCCATATTTATATAAATATCGCAGAGCATATCTTTATTCCTGAACGGGCAACGGTTGTTGTTAAGAGTAAAAATTCTGTCGCCGTCAGCGTCAATCGTCATTACACTTCTTAGTTTTTCTCCGAATGCCCCATCTGCGTTTTTATATTTTATATAGCTGTCATCGTCAACCACAACATCCCATTCTTTGCAACAGCTGTCGGGACATTTGTCGGCTATACATTTAAAATCTTTGTAAAATTCGTGGTAAGCGGTTTTCATAAATACAACCCCGTTGTAAATTGTCAATTTATTTATAGTTTGGCAGAGTGTTTTATCGGATAATTATAAAAGTTTGGTCAATCTTTTATTATTACTCCTTATAGCACAACTCCCGACTGTAACTTTCGTTAAAGTCGGGAGTAAAAATTACATCTCTGTGATTATCTCATTTACAGTTTTTCCCGGAGGAATCATAGGAAGTACATTCTGGTCCGGACTGATTCTGCAATCAACGAGTACAGGCTTATTAAGAGCAAATGCCTTTTCAAGTACAGGCTTAATATCTTCTTTTGTGTTAATTCTCATACCGTCAATACCAAAGGCATTGGCAAGTGCGACAAAGTCGGTTGCACGGTGCGGGTCGGTCTGTGAGAAACGGTTGCCGTAAAACAACTTCTGCCACTGACGAACCATACCGAGAACTGTGTTGTTCATAACAAGGATTACAACAGGCAAGTCGTATGATTTCATAGTAACAAGCTCGTTTAAGTTCATATGAAAACTTCCGTCGCCCGTAACAAGTACAACTCGCTTGTCGGGATGAGCTGTTTGTGCGCCGATTGCTGCGCCCATACCAAAGCCCATTGTGCCAAGTCCGCCCGAAGTAAGGAGTGTGCGTGGTGTCTGTGCTTTATTGAACTGCGCAACCCACATCTGATGCTGTCCTACATCGGTAGCAACAATGTCATCGTCACTCTTTATTTCGTTGAGTGCGCCGAGAATTTCTTTCGGCTGCGGATACTTGTCGTCGGCAGGAATTTTATTATCAAGATAATGTTTCCATTCGCCGAGAGTTTCAAGCCATTCTGCGTGATTCTGCTGTTCCATACCGTCGCAGAGTGCCTCAAGTATATATTCAAGGTCGCCGAGCACATACTCGCTTACCTTAACATTTTTATTGATTTCTTTTTCGTCAATTTCAAGCTGTACAATTTCAGCCTGTGCGCCGAATTTATCTCTGTCGCCCGCAACACGGTCAGAAAATCTTGCACCGCACGCAATAATAAGGTCGCACTTGTCGGTAGCCATACCTGTTTCATAGCCGCCGTGCATACCTATATTACCCATACAAAGCGGGTGGTCGGCAGGAATACAGCCAAGTCCCATAAGCGAACAGCAAACGGGAATATCTGTAAGCTCTGCAAATTTTTTGAAAATTTCCGTTGCGTTTGCGCTGATAATACCGCCGCCTGCATATATAATAGGCTGTTTGGCATTTCTTATCATATCCTGAACTTTTTTGATTTTTTCGGGATTTTTAATGCTTACTCTTTCAACTTCTTTAGGCTTTACAACCTCAAATTCGGTTTTGTTTGCGGTAACATCCTTTGGTACATCAACCAAAACAGGACCTTTTCTGCCTGATTGAGCAATTTCAAAAGCCTTACGGAGAGTAGGAGCAAGGTCTTCGACTTTTTCTACAAGGAAACTTGCTTTTGTGATTGGCTTTACAATGTTTACAATATCAACTTCCTGAAAACTGTCCCTGCCAAGCTGGTCGGTAGTAACATTACCTGTGATTGCAACAACAGGTATACTGTCGATATTTGCGGTAGCAATACCTGTAACAATATTAGTGGCACCCGGACCTGAAGTTGTAATTACAACACCTGTTTTGCCTGTAGCTCTTGCGTAACCGTCGGCAGCGTGTGACGCACCCTGCTCGTGAGCGGTAAGAATATGGTTGATTCTGTCGCTGTACTTATAAAGAGCGTCATATGTATTAAGAGCCGCACCGCCCGGATAACCGAATACGGTATCAACTCCTTGCTCTAACAAACACTCACAAATAATTTCTGCACCTGAAAGCTGCATTTAACCTCTCTCCAATCCTCTTTATATGGCTTACAAATCTATTATATCAAAATGCCATCAGATTTAAATTCTTTAAATATACGTTATCTTTTATTTTACATAATAACAGCAAAAAAGTCAATATTTTTATAATTATAAGATGTTTGTTGCAAAAAGTTATAAATGAATATTAATTTATAAAGACAAAAAGTTTGATGTTAAAATTCCGATAAAAATAATAGGCTTCGCACGGGTTTATAAAATTCGATAATGGTATCAATCGTGTTTGTGTGTCTGAGATTCTGTGGCGCAGGTTTTTCAAGGTCAATCTTTTTGTCGCAGTCCCATATATTCATTTTTCGGTCATAATAGTCTGTTTCTTTAAACATAAAAGCTCTTTAAAAGTGATAATAAAAAAAGTGTATCATACAAAACAAAATAAAACAAATTAGTATTTTACGGAAAAACAGATTAAAAGGTTATTTTTAGCCACATTTTTATAATATGAATTACAAAATTTGATAAAAATACCCACAAACAATTTTGTTTATTATTGACATAATGGTAAATATATGAGAAAATATTAATGCAAAATTTTACAAAGGAGTATTTAACAAATGAACAATAAGATGTTAAAAAAAGCCGTATCGGCATTGCTTGCGGTTGTTGCAGTTTCGTCTGTTGCAATCAGTGCGTCTGCGTATGACATAAATAAATACGACCTGAACGGTGACGGCATTTTTGATGTACAGGATGTCACCTACCTGCAAGAGGGAATAGCAAACGGAGATACGCTCGACAGCAAAGCCGATTTTGATAAATCGGGCATTATAAATGTAAACGATGTTACCTATGCCCAAAATATAATTAACGGCAGTTTTTATATAAAGCCTGACTTTAATTTGCAGTCAAATTCAAAAAGCAAGCTGAATTTTAAGAGCGTATACAGCGGAGCAGACAGCAAGTATCCAAACAATGCCTACCACCCAAAGGTTGCGGATGTGGGCAAAAGCTGGAACGGATACCGCTATTGGATTTCGTACACGCCGTATCCGAACGGAAACGATAAGTACGAAAATCCGACAATTGTCGGTTCAAACGACCTTATAAATTATTCGGAAATCAAATTTTGTGAGGGTATTCGAGATGATTACAAGGCAGGGGTAAGGTTTAATTCCGACTCCGAGCTTGTGTATAATCCCGACAAAAACCGTTTGGAACTTTTTTGGCGATATACAGATTACGAAAAAAACTATATGGCTCTTTATATGCGTTACTCATATGACGGCAATAAATGGAGCGGCCGTACACCTGTGTATGAAACCGATAACCGCAAAAAATACGATATGGTAAGTCCTGCAATCGTTTACGAAAACGGGACTTACAAGCTGTGGTATGTAAACGGCTACAAGGTTTGGTACAAGGAGTATAAGGACGGTGTTTGGTCGGACAGTGCGGTGACTGCATTAACTTACCCGACAACGACATATACATGGCATATTGATGTTGAAAAAATTAACGGAAAATACGAACTCCTTGCTTGCTCGACCCAAGATAAATCAGACCGCAAGCATATGAGCCTTTACCACTCAACATCGTCAAACGGCTTTGATTGGAGCGAAGCGCAGGTTGTGCTCAAACCGTCGTCCGATCCGTCAAATTGGGACGGCGGCGGACTGTACCGTTCGGCTTTTATTTATACAAACGGTAACTATATAGTGCTGTACAGCGGAAGAAACGACAACGGCGATTTTGGCACGGGACTTGTATTCGGCGACAGTATGAATAAGTTGCAAGGTACAGACCTTGACTTTATCGGCAATCAGAAAACCTCGGCAGACAAGCTGTGGAAATATATAAATCAATAAAAGTGGGCGAATTTATGAAAAAATCATTAAAAATAATGTCCGTCTTTATGTCGGCAATGCTTACCTTAGGCTCACTCGGCGCAGTATCGCTGACAGCAGGCGCTCAAGAAAGCATTGGCACTGTCACAAAAATAACAAGCGGTGACTTTGTTTATACCGTAGAGGACAATGTCGCTACCATTGTGGATTACACAGGCTCGGCAAACGCACTTGTAATTCCGCAGACGATAGACGGCCGCAAAATCGTACGCATTGGCGACTATGCTTTATCTAAAAAAGCAAAATTAAACAGTGTTGTTGTGCCGGAGTCAGTCGAGAGCATCGGCTCAAGTGCTTTTGAGGATTCTGTTGACCTCAAAAAGGTTACTCTGCCCGACGGCGTAACCAAAATCGGACCTTCTGCATTTTACGGCTGTTCAAAATTAACAACGGTAAATATTCCTGCCAAATTAGAGGAAATTGATGATTACACATTCAGCGGCTGTACTCAGCTTACAGATATAAAACTCTCGGAGTCGGTTACTTATGTCGGTGAAAGCGCATTTGAAGGCTGTTCAAACCTAAATTCAGTAACGCTTTCCGAAAATACAGAAACAATCGGCGATTGTGCTTTTTATGAGTGCGACTCACTTTACAGTATAAATCTTGAAAATGTAAGTCAGATTGGCGCAGGCGCTTTTGTGTATTGCGCAAATCTCGATGATATTGACCTTACGAACTGCTCGCTTATAGGCGAAAATGCGTTTTCCGTATGTCAAAGCCTTATTAATATAAAATTTCCCGACTCTATATACTCAATTCCGCAAACTGCCTTTGAATACACTCTTTGGGAGCAGAGTGCTCCTGACGGTGTGCTTTATGCAGGCGACTTTGCATACAAGATAATCGGTGATTTTACAGACAGCACATTGACATTTAAAGATGATACATACGCAATTAATGACGATTTCCTTTCTTATAACGAATATGTTAAAAAAATCAATTTGCCCGACAGCCTTACAAGTATCGGTGTATCCGCTTTTGAGGGGTGTTCCGCACTTAAAACAGTAACAATCCCGGATTCCTGCGGAGTGCAGGCAATGGCATTTTACGGTTGTTCAAGTCTTACAGACATAAATTATAATGAAACTGCGGTACGGACAGCGCCGACAGCATTTGTAGAAACAGCTTGGTACAACAGCCAGCCCGACGGTATTGTATATCACGGCAAATCAGCTTGTGCATATAAGGGCGACTTTAAGGCAAACGAAACTATAAAAGACGGTACGGTTGTTGTGGCTGACGGTCTTTTCTACGGTGACGAGGAACTGACAAGCATTGATATAGCCGACAGTGTAGAGTATATAGGTAGTATGGCTTTTGAGGAATGTATAAATCTTAGAGAGGTAAAACTGCCGAAGAGTTTATATACAATTTGTGAAGAAACATTTTACGGCTGCGAAAGTCTTGAAAGTATCACTTTACCCGATGTTGTAAATATCGGTGAGTCGGCTTTTGCACATTGTATAAGCCTTAAGAATATCGTTATTCCGGAAAGCGTGGAATTCGGTATTGACGACAGTGCATTTTTAAACTGCACTTCACTTCAGAAAGTAACCGTTAACGGAAATATTCAACAGATTGGTTCTGCAGTATTTATGAACTGCGAAAATCTTAAATCAATTAACATTCCGAAAAGCGTTGAATCAATCGGCAATGATGTGTTTGAATTTTGCGATAATGTAACAATCAAATGTTACGAAAATTCATATGCTCACGAATACGCAAAAACAAACGGCATTAATTATTCGTTGATTTTTGATGAGAGAGAATTCGGCGACATCAACAATGACGGCAAAGTAGATGTAAACGATGTAACTCATTTGCAGAGATATATTGCAGGCTTTACCGATGAGAGCGGTGCACCGATTATTCCTGACAGCGACCTTGGCTATGCGGATATAACAGATGAAGGCACAATTGATTCAAGAGATGTTACAGCTTTGCAGATGATACTTACAAATAAGTAATCGGATAATTTTATTAGATTATGGTTTAGCGGAGTGTCGCTCGGGGATTGAAATTTAGCTAACGCTAAATTATCCGTCCAAAAACAAAAAAGTTTACTCAATTTTTTCAAAAATTGCGGGTTTGGGCAGCGC
>ERZ857922.371-NODE-371-length-70484-cov-10.896435_pt1 | contig 70484 bp, 86 predicted proteins | sample MGYA00519579_ERZ857922 | MGnify/ENA primary metagenome ERZ857922 (study PRJEB31778, sample SAMEA3449375) | human gut metagenome | biome: human gut; feature: human-associated habitat; material: faeces | place: United Kingdom | collected 2010/2012 ... | reverse complement strand
AAGCAGATTTACAGAGGCAATATGCCCGTTACAGAGCTTTATGCGTTTAACTTGACTTGCGTGATTTTATTGATGGCTTTGTACGGTGTTGCCTAAGATTGTTCGCCACCGTCTGTGGTAACAATATTCAGTTTTTCTATGTCATATTAACTTCCGATTTTCTTGACTAAGGGCGCTCTCCCTCAGACAAGGTTATTATACCATTGGGGCTTGGTTCGTTTTATTCAAGATATTACCATTCATTACTAGCCAGCCAACTATTATAGCTAAGATAACCTGACAGATATAGGAAACAACAGCTCCAGTACCATTACTGATCGATAGACCGTAACTTACAACTGCATTGCCGATGGCATGAAAGAGTATACACGGTACTATGCTTCCTTTCACCTTATGAAGTGCAGCCGCCGAAAATGCTGAACCCAATAAAGAGATCGCAAACCACAGATAACTTCCCGAGTACTGATAAGTACCTTTGATAAAGCAAAGGGGAATATGCCAAACGATCCAAATGGCACAGTTGATCGTTGTAGCTACTACAAATCCGAATCTCTTTTCCAGTATTGGCTGCAGGTAACCTCTCCATCCCACCTCTTCAAATCCGCCAAACAACAACATTACCGGAATGAACACCAGCACTTGCCACCAGTCACCTATGAACGTTACATCTCCAAATAAAAAGGGTATTCCGAAACGGATCATCAGAAAAGCAACAAGCAATGATAACTCTATAGCAGGCCGGTTAAATCCAAAAACAGTTTTCAGGAAATATCGCATTCCTTTTTTGTCGGGATATTTCTGCCAAAGGATAAAAACCGCAATTGCAGGAGCACAGGCAGCTATTATGTAAAAGATGATTCCTATATTGTATGCCGGATGCTCATATAATCCCAAACAGCTTAGAACTATATCAAATCCCCAAAACAGATATGTTATTACAAAAGTAAGGATCAAATATCGAACTGCATTTTTATTCATTCAAACTAACCTTCTCAATCCTAATATAAACTGTTGATTTTCTATACTATAAAAATCAAACCTCTTGCTACATTTAACTGGAAGATAATAACCTTCCTAAGGCAACACCGTACAATGCCGTCAATAAATTCTCACAAATCAAGTTAAACGCATAAAGCTCTGTAACGGTCATATTGCCTCTGTAAATCTGCTTGCAGGCGCACTTTATCAAGCCGTCAGAGATTTTCTGTCAGCCAGATAAAGGTTTGCCGGGGCAAACATAATATTCAGTTTGGCGGTCTGTTTTCGCAGACCTTGGTATCGTGTTTTCCGATACCCAAACAGTCGCTTAACGACTGCAAAAACGTGTTCTACCTTTGCTCTGACCGATGATTTTTTATGTTCTGCATTATACCATTTTTCTTCCTGATTTTCAATGGCTTGTGCGGTATTGCCTTATGGCGAAGAAATCACTGCAAAAGCTTTGATATATGGGTTTTGAAGTGAGAGATTCCCATAATTCAATGTGTTTTTAGTATCACTGCCATAGATCATTACCTCCGTTTGATGTTCCACCGGAACATTTCGTTTCGTGTTTTGATTACATTTATATTTTACTACTTGCGTCAGTAGTTTTCAATAGTTATCCCGGACAAAGTTTTCGGCAAATTCCGGTGCAATGCGCACATTGACTTCTGTGTATGGGTATGATATAATAAGCTATTAAATACTTACGCAAGTAGAAAGAGTGATAATATGCCCGTATCGGAAAAGCAAAAGGGCTACGCCCGCAAATGGGACAAAGAGAATATGCACACCATTTCCACCCGTGTCCGAATGGAAGAATTCAAGGACTACAAGGCTTGGTGTGAAATGCGTGGGGTTTCCGTCACCTCCGAAATAAAGCGTTTTGTTATGGAAGAGCTTGACAAGTATTATGCTGAGCTTGACCGTCTGCATGAGGAAGAAATGAAAAAGTGATTTTGGTTATCCGCCCCTTTCTTTGATTTATATTTGATTTTTTTATTTTGATATGGTATAATGCTTTTAACAGCAGATTGAATATGTCTGCTCGACAAATCGGAATTTTTGTTCAAGAATGAGGTAAGTGTATATGAAAATACTGATCTTCAATGGTGGACCACGCAAAGGAAATACATGGCGGCTAACTCAGATTGCAAAGAGATATATTCAGAAAATTGATAAGACAGTCCAATTTTGTGAAGTGCATTTATCAGATATAGATATCCCATTCTGCACAGGCTGCAGTAACTGTTTTCGCAAAGGACATAAAACTTGTCCGCATCATAATAAAATTCAGCCAATAATAGATATGATAGAAGAATGCGATGCGGTTATTTTCTCTATTCCTTGTTTTCAGGGGCATTTGCCCGGAATTATGAAAAATTTTACAGATCATATGGCATTTATGTTGCATAGGCCGAGATATTTCAAAAAGAAGGCTCTTATAATCAGTACAACTGGAGGCGTATCTGCTCAGAGTACAACAAAAGCCTTGGCAGCGACGTTGCCTGGGTGGGGCTTTAATAAGTGTTACCAGCTTCCGATAACTGCACTGAGCTGGAACGACTACAAGCCAACAGAAAAGGATATGCGAAGAACATATGATATCACGAAGAGATTTTACCTTGATGTGAAATCCGGAAAAGCACATGTTCCGGGAGTGGGCGTGCTGATACCGTTTAATCTATTTCAGGCCATGTGCATTGATAATAAAGGAGAAAAAGAATATCCGACTGAAGATAATAACTTTTGGCCGAAATACAAAGGCATGAGATATGCTCCGGGTATACCAATGACGCCTTTTAAACGAGTCATAGGTTGGCTTATATATCAAATCGGAAAGAAGCTTTCACAGACAATGGTGATCACATATAGGAAATAGACCACCAAATTTCCATTTATCGAGCAGTTCAAAATCACAGCACTCACAACGGGTGCTGTGATTTTTTCATCACCTTGAAAATCCCGACCTGTCCCTATCCTGCATTTTGTTCTCCGCCTGCAAATCACTCCTTTCCTTTTCAGCTTTCTGCCGTTCTTCCTCCCTGCGGATATTCCCCATTTCCGCCTTTGCCTGTTCAAGCAAAATCTGATAATCCGACTTCATCTGATTTTCATACAAGGCATAAAAATCGGAAACAGTCTTTTTCTCGGAAACAGCTTCACGGATCTTTCCGTCAGCATCTTCAAGCTGACTTTTCATATCGGCAAGCATAAGCCTGTGCTTTTCCGCATCTTCAAGCGAGGTTATCCCTGCATCTTTCAGATAATTGTATTTCGCAAGCTCGGAAATGTCCTTTGGAAGCAAGGGCCCGCGTTTCAGAATTTCAAGATACTTCGGAATATCGCCGATGAGTTTTTCCTCATCGGCAATTTTCTTTGTAAGGCTGTCCTTTTCGGCTTTCAGTTTTTTAACTTTTTCTTCCGCATCGAAAACAGCTTTCCGAAAATCATCTGCTGAATGAATTTTGCTATCACGCAAATAGAACAGCAGACGGCTTGACCTTTCGGCCTCCCTGTATGTGGCAAAGTGCAGACGTTCGGCTTCGTGGCGGCGGTAAAAGCTGAATTTGTATATGCCTGATACACAAAGCATACTCCCTCTGAATGCCCGAATACTTCAAAACTTCGGACATCGGCATCTCCATATTCTTATGCTCAATGCGGAATTGCAGATGTTCAAGAGCGTATCCGTCACCAAGCCGATAACTGCGGATCGGCTTTCGGTTCTGCCTGACCTTTATGGAAATATACTTTCCTCGCTTAATGCCGTAGCCCTGCTTCATCAGTTCTTTCAGCAGATCGTCAATGCTCCTGACGTTCTCCTTCATAATCGCATTGTCAATGTCATCGCACAATTTCTGCTTCCACGATATACCCTCTTTCCTTGCCTTGTACTCGCCGTATTTGTGAGTATAGCTTTTCTTCGGGTGTTCGATGATTTCAAGTCCGTGTGCAAGAGAAATTTCATCGGATATTGCTTTGCATCTCCGCAGACTTTCCTTGTTGGCGTGCCAGTGCTTTCCGTCCATATCGTAAGGGCATACAGCAAAATGATTATGGATATGCCCACGGTCGATATGGGTTGCACACAGCACGACCGCCTTTTTCCCGAAAGCCCTTTCCGCCCATTCCACTCCGATTTGGTGAGCTTCTTCGGGAGTGACCTCCCCCGGCTTAAATGACTGGATATAATGATGAAGTCGAATTTTCTGCTTTTCGGACTTCGCCGTTTCAGATTTTATAGACCTTTTGAAAAATCTCTCACCGCTGAACATTTCAAAACCAAACTTCATATCCTCATAAGTTTCGGAAACATTCGCCGAGCAGTTAAGCCCCGTCACAAGAGTTTTTTCTGTTTTCTTCTCGTTGGTAACATAGGAAAGCAGTCTTTTCGGAGCGGCATATATCGGAATATGTTTGATTATCGGCAAGGCACACCTCATGAAATGTATGTCGGCGAGATTTCAAACAGATAGTTTTTCATCACGCTTCGGAAATATTTGAACTCTTTCTGCAAGTCCTCAATGTCCTTTTGATAAACCGAACCGGAAGAATTGGCAACTTCTGCGATCTGATTGACATTGTTTCCGATTGAAAGAAATGCTCTTTTCAAAGCAGAAAGCTCTTTCAGTTCATAGATTTTGACCTCACCTTTGACAGCCATTCTTCGGATATATGTTCCTGTCCGAAGCTTGGCGGCTTTGGATTTTTTGCAGACAATACTCCATTCATCGGGTGAAAATCCGATAAGCTTCTTAATTCTGTCCTTTCTGTACGGCATATTTTTATCATCTCCTATCATTTTATCGGGTTGCAGGGCTGTCCCTGATTTTTGCGTGTTTAAGCCACGCAAAACGAAAAGGTATATACCTTTTCTACGCTTGCGGGTATCTGCCCCATTATTGCTCCGCATCACACTCTCGTCCCCCGACAGCACCGAAAAAGGTAATTTTTCATCGGTCTCTGCCAGAGAACGAAGTGCATTGAAAGAAATTCAGTCGGAATCAGAGTCCGTACAGTAATCAAATCCCCGAATGATTTTGAAATACACATTTGAGTATCTCTCACGTTCCGCACCGTCGGAATTCATCATCGCTTCAAGGAAATGATTTCTCGCTTCCGCTCTTTCGTCCCACTCACGAACCTCTCCATAGCAAACTGTTGTGATGCTGTCCTTTGACGATTCGGAAAAATTCACTTCTGCCTGTCCCCCGACTTTCCGCAACGCAGAAATTCAATGAATGCGTCTTTGGGAATATGTATCTTCCGTCCGGACCTCACCGTCGGAAGATTCATCTTTTCACGGTTTCGGTAAAAGGTCGAAAGTGAAATTTCCATAGCCGCAGCCGCTTCGGCAGGCGTAAGAAAATTTCTGTCCAGCTTTTCGATCTCTTCTATGAGCAGTCTTTTCATAGCTCACACTTTCGCTTTTTTCGCATTGTGACGGATAACCAAAACCGCACCTGCGACAGCGGTACACACAGCGAAAATTACTGCGATACGCCTGAAAATCATCTTAGGCTTTTTGAATCTCCCACAATCTCCGCAAAACAGAATATCAAAATCTTCGGGGAATGGCATTTCAGGATTTTCGTGCTTATCATTTTTTCTGTAATAAATCATTTTGGAATTCTCCTTGCATCTCGATGTTTTTTCTTCGTTTTTCATTTCTGCCCGTCAGGACAGCTTTAAGCCTTTCATTCTCACACTTTAGCCTGCTCACCTCCTTTCGCAGCACTTCATTTTTAGCCGCAAGAATATTTATTTCATCGGCGGCAGAGAAAGCATAACTTCTGCCCTGCTTGGTTCTGTTCTCTTTGCGGAGAATTGCCCCTGCCGCCATTATTGCTTTTTCATCAAGCACACGTTCCCCTGCGGAATTGACTTTCATTTTTCTTGCCAGCTCCGGGTGTCGGCTTAACATTTTGTAAAACTCAAGCGTTCGGAAATTGTTGTTCCTGCAAAATTCGGAGATGGAACAGGATTTCTTATTCTTTCTCATTGATTTGTTGTCCTTTCTTTTCAAGCGAGTGCTTGACAATTAAAAAAAAGCGTGTATAATATAATTAAACACGTTTAATAAGGTGAGGTGATACAATGTCAGATAAAATAAAGCGTGACCTTGAAGCAACAAGAAATGCTCTTTTAAATTCAACTGCAAAACTTATGACGGATTGCAGTGAACCTTCGGAAGTTACATCTCGAGCTATTGCAAAAGAAAGCGGAGTAAATCTTGCAATGATTAATTATTGCTTTGGTTCACGAGAGGGTTTGCTTTATGAGGTGTTTCGAAAGCTTTTGTCAGATGTTCAGAAACACGATACGGAATTTATAAAGATTATGTCATCGGGAATGTCGCCTAAACAGAAGCTTACTGAATTGCATTTTAAAATGATGAGGCTTATGATTGCAAATTACAACTATTCGCAAGCGGTGACAAAATATATATTGTTCAATCGCAATGATGATTTTGGTATGGAAAGCCTACCATTTATTGTAGAACATTTTAACGGAAGAAAAACCATAGAAGATTGCAGATTGATTGCGTTTGAGCTGACAAGTATACACGAACTTTCAGTTCTGCGTTATGAGACAATAAAAAGCTCCTGTAATATCGACCTCACCGATGATGAAACACTTAAATGGTATATTTGTCAGAATATAAACAGATTTTTAGATTAGGAGAAATTAATATGTCAAACAAGAAAGCGCTTATAGTTGTAGATATGCAGAACGATTATCTTTGGAATAGAAGAAAAAAGATGTTTTCCTATAACACTCCCGAACTTGTAAACGCTGTCAATAGTCTTATTAGCGAGTTCAGTGAACGGGGTGATGATGTGATTTATGTTGGGCAAGTATTCCCCAATATTATCACAAATAAATGGTTTATAGGCTTTTCTATAAAAGGTACATCTGGTGCTGAAATTTATCCTGATGTGGATATCGTATCTGATAATTACTTTGAAAAAAATCTGCCTAATAGTTTTACTTCGCGAAGCTTCAAAAGCTTTGTGACTACAAAAGAATATTCGGAAATCACAGTATGCGGACTTGACCTTTGCGGTTGTGTGGGAGCAACTGCAAAGGGGGCCATTAAAACAGGAATGGCTGTAAAGCTTTCAGAAGCAGCTACGGGGTGTCGCTTCGGAAAAGAAAAAGCAAATAGAATGAAAAAAGATTTGATTTCATTGGGTGTCAAAATTATTAAATAGATATAAAAGTGAGCCGTTTTAAGCCTGTGACGGGTCATTCTTCGGCAAATCTCAAATACAACTGCCACAAGCAAAAGTTCAGCCACTTTTCTCATTCCTTTCAAAAATCCATATCATCATAGCAGCTTCATACCCATATTGTGTTCAAAGCCTGCAAAGGTGGAGTTCATCAGCGTATATACGGAGTTTAACAGCGATGTTGTCAGGAAGCGGTCTATCCTGCTTATCTTGTCGGGGTAATTCTGTAATAGATCATTTTGGGATTCTCCTTTTTTACATCTCAATGTTTTTTTCGTTTTTCATTTCTGACCGAAAGGACAGCTTTCAGCCTTTCGTTCTCACATTTCAGCCTGCTCATCTCCTTTCGCAGCACTTCATTTTTAGCCGCAAGGATATTTATTTCATCGGCAGCAGAGGAAGTGGAACTTCTGCCCTGCTTGGCTCTGTTCTCTTTGCGGAGAATTGCCCCTGCCGCCGTTATTGCTTTTTCATCAATCACACGTTCGCCCTTGGCATTGGTTTTAAGTTTCTTTGCAAGCTCCGGGTGTCTGCTTAATGTTTCATAAAATTTGTTTGGTTTCAAACCGTTCACTTTGCAGTATTCGGAGATTGAAATGTATTGGCTGTTTTTTCGCATTGGTTATTGTCCTTTCGGTTGTTTTTTATTGATTTGCTTATGGAAATGTGGTATAATGTAGAAAAATAAGTTGAGTTTATTTGCTCGGCAAATCGAAATTTGGTGGTGAATATTTTATGTTTTATAATGCAAAAGAACAACTGTTAGAAATACAGGGTATGCAGATGAATTACATTACTTTTGGAAAGGGAACGAAGCCTTTGATTTTGATTCAAGGTCTTAGCACCCGCAGCATTAAAGGGGCAGCATTTTCATTGGCTTATATGTATCGAATTTTCGCAAAAGATTATAAAATTTATATGTTTGACCGCAGAGAAGATATTAGCGATAACATAACAGTAAGAGACTTAGCGGCAGATATAGCAATGGCAATGGATACATTAATGATTACAAATGCTGATGTCTTTGGTGTATCACAAGGTGGTATGATTGCTCAATATCTTGCAATAGACAGACCCGATTTAGTAAATCAGTTAGTCCTCGCAGTAACACTTTCGAAAAATAATGAAACCGTCGAAAGGACAGTCAATGACTGGATTCAAATTACAGAACAGAATAATATGAAAAAGCTGATTACAGATATGGCTGAAAAGATGTATTCCGATATTTATGTGAAACGATACAAACCGTTTATGTCATTATTAACGGTTTTTCAAAAGCCAAAGAATGTACCAAATTTATTGTATTGGCAAAAGCTTGCCTTAGTTGTAAAGCTTATGATGAATTAGATAGAATTCAATGCCCGGTATTTGTAATTGGAGGTATGCAGGATAAAGTGGTAAGTGGATCGGCTTCTTTGGAAATTTCAAAAAAACTTGGTTGTGAAATCTTTATGTATGATAATTTAGGGCATGCCGCTTATGAAGAAGCTAAGGATTTCAATCAAAGAGTTTATAACTTTTTACAGCATAAATAATTTATATAAAGCAAAAATTCCAATTTATCATGCAATTTATAATCACAACACTCTAACGGGTGCTGTGATTTTTTATCTAAAGCATCTTCATACGCATATCATGTTCAAACCCTGCAAACGTTGAGTTTGTCAGCGTGTAAACCGAGTTATACAGTGATGTTGTCAGGAAACGATCTATCCTGCTGATTTTGTCGGGATAGCTTACAAGGCTTTTCATCACATACTGAATGTGTTCATAGGTGATTTTCCTATAAGCAGCCCTTGCTGTTTCTTCCGATATACGTTTTCCCTCCGATACCACACTTCGCTCTCCGCAGAGAACATCAACCATAAGGTCTTTGATTTCTTCTGCCATTTGAACAACAGAGCTGTCGGGGTGAGATATAAGGCAGTCATAGTCGATCTGTTTCTTAACTTCTTCCTCAACTGCGTTTCTGTCAATTCCGTCAATCAATCCGTCAGCTCCGGGCGAGAAATTTTGAATGCCTGCCCGTGACCGATCGATAGATTGATCGTAAGTATAACTCATATCAGTATTATTTATATCAATATTATTAGAGTCCGAATTTCGTACTTCAAGAAGTCTGTTTTTCGGATTTTCAGAAGTCTGATTTTCGGACTTCTTGAAATCTGTTTTTCCGACTTCTTGAATTCCGTTTTCCGTACTTCTTGATGTCGGAACACGATCGGTATTCTGCTCAACTTTGACAATGAAGTTTTTCACATACAAGATTGACGGCAGTCCCAGACCTCGGCGTTTTTTCTTAACAAGCCCGATGCCAGATTGGTCATCAAGCTCTTTAAGAAGATTGAGAGCCTTTTCGTGACCCACATCAAGGCTTTCCTCAATTTCTTAAACGGGGAAAATGATATACACCCTGTTGTGCTTGTCAATCCAGTTATTTTCACGGCTTAAGCTCATACGTTCAAGAAGCAAACCATACAACAGCTTTGCTTCATTGGATAAATTACTGAAATGCTCCTTATCGGTAAACAGCACCCTCGGAACACGAACAAAAGAAAATTGCTCCGATTCCGCACCGTAGTAATAGTCAAATTCTGTTTTGGGCATATATTTCACACCTTATCAAGAATAATCGGGCAACAAAAAAAAGGCTTCCGTACACTTACATAACGTAAGCATACGGAAGCCCTGCTTCCTTGTGAAATAAACTACTCTTAATTGTAACAGCGATAAAAAAGCCCTAAATAACGATTTAAGGCGACCTAACGCCAAGGAAAAGAAGTAAAACAAACATTACTCTCTGTCCTCGATTTTAGTTCGCCTTAAAATTTGCTTGGCTCCCCAATTCTTTCACAAGCCGAAATATCGTCCAAAGGAAGGGCGAGTGTACTCGCCCCTTCCCTACAATTAAAGCTGATGACCACCTTGTCATCGTAAAGATAAATAGAATTTACAAAAGTATCTACAAGCTTTCGTTTGCTGTCGTCCAGTGAAAGGTCAAGCCTTTTCATTTCTTTCAGCCATTCAACCACCTGCTCTCTTGTAATTATTTCTTCTTGTATTTCCTGTTTAATAATGTCTGTTTCAAGCTCCGCTCTCCGAGCTTCAAGCTCATCAAAACGCTGCTTGGTTTCCCTTGAAACCATACCCATTTCCATAGCCTTGACTAAATTATTTATACTCTGATGAATTTCAGCCAACTGCTTCTGCATAAGAGGTATGGTCGTATTCTCTTTCTCCTGCAAATTCATTACGCTGTCGGCAATATCGTTTATCAAATCCTCCTTGGACATTTTATCCATTACATCATTCAGCACAATTTCTTCTATATCCGCCTTGCGTACAGTTTTCTTATGACAGCCCTTGTGTTTCTTAACTCCGGTACACTTATAATAGTGATATTTAAGTTGCTGACGTCCTGTACCACTCTCCCCTATCATAAGCTCACCACAATATCCGCAGATGAGCTTGGTAGAAAGAAAATACTCAATCTTCGCCTTAAACCTTGAACGGGAGTATTGGTTTTTCCTCAAACGCTCCTGCACCTTATTAAACAGAGCGTCGGATACAATCCTCGGAACTCCGCCGTCGATTATAACGTCACGGTATTTATACTGCCCCTTGTACTTTACATTTCTTAACATTGCGGTCGCACTTGTTTTAGTTATCGGTTTTCCTTTTCCGCTTCGCACCCCATTGTCATTCAGGTATTTTATAATATCCTTTAACATTCTGCCGCTTGAATACATTTCAAAAGCTTCCTTAACAAAAGGAGCAACCAGCGTATCAAGCTGATAATGCTTGTTTTCATCAATGGTGTAACCTATTGTAAGAGAGCCTCCATTGTATTGACATTTCAAAGCATTTTCGGTCATACCCCTGATAACTTTTTCCGAAAGCTCTGCAGAATAATATTCAGCATAACCTTCAAGCACCGATTCAAGAATGATACCCTCTGCACCTTCCGAGATTACCTCGGTTGCAGATATTACCTTTACTCCGTTCTTACGAAGCGTAGCCTTATAATGTGCCGAGTCATATCTGTTTCTTGCAAACCTGTCCAGCTTCCAGACAATGACCACATCAAATAGCTCATTTGCACTTTCCTTAATCATTCTCTGGAACTCAGGGCGGTTGTCTGTTTTAGCGGACATTGCCCTGTCTATGTATGTACCGACCATTTTAAAACCCTTGCGCTCCGCAAACGCCTTACATTCACGAAGCTGACCCTCGATACTCTCCTCACGTTGGTTATCGCACGAGTATCTAGCATAAATCACTGCCTTCATTACTGCCTCCTTATTTCCATCGTATTGTTGGTTTTCTTTGTTTATTAGTATATCACTTTTCAAACAATTTGTCAACGCTTTAAAGCAATAAATTACACTTTTTATTAAAATACAACGAAGATAGAAAATCAGGCTGATTTTTGAGCCTCTTTCTCCTTTTTGCGAAGATATTCCTCCCAAAAATGTTTTCCACGTTCGGTTTTATAAAAGGCGGCTATCTCTATCATCAATACCGCTGCCAGCGATTCGATTTCTTCGGGAGAAAGATTTTCTTTATATTCCGTCCTATGCGCAATACCAGACGTCTTCATTTTGTCACCTCCAACCAAGCATTTCTTTGGCAATCCATATCAGGAAGATATTTTTATTAAAGGTTATATATCTGTATCGGGTCTTGCCTATCCGCTTTTCTAAACGGTATCTTACTTCTCCCGATTTGCATTTGCTTGATTTTATAAACCTACCCTTTGCAAGCTGTCTGAGAACTCTCTGCATATTTACCTTGCGTTCCTTTTCGGCAAATGAAACCATATCATTTGCGGCAATAACCACACTTGGAATAAAATAAACATATTTATCGTCATAATACCCTGCAAGGATTTTATTACGATTAATATCGTCTTTCTTACTGACGTGCAGAAGATAATATCCATCGCTTCTCATAATATAACTGATGGTGTTCATAAAGCTGCAAACCTCTTTATTCATCTTCATACTTGTCACCTCTCTTTTCTGCAACAAGCAATGCCATCGTCAGTATTCCGACAGTACCGCCGAAAACAGCACCTAAAATAAAATGTATCATAAAGGTATTCCTCCGTTAAATTGCTTTGCGTTTTACGGTTCGTCCATCTGCGGCGAGCTTGTCAAGACGTTCCCGTATATCAGAAATGATTTTCCTATCCTCGTTAAAAAGCTCACGCTTTTCTTTATCAGTACCAAACCTGAGATAATCTGAAAGGTATTCTATGTAACCCTGCTTCTTCAGGCTCTCCACGAAAAGCGGGTGCAGACTTTCAGCAGGATTTTTGGGAGCATATTTTATTCTCCATTCAATCAGCTTATTAAGGTATTCATCTACAACGGCAGTTGTATTTTTGAGCCACGCTTTATACTCATTTTCTGCCTGCATTGCCTTGTTCACAGGAACGGCGATTTCCCCGTTAAACAGGTGCAGAGCAAAATCATAGCTGATTTTCTTTGCAGCTTCAATCTGTGTAAGCCCAAAAAGCTTTGCAGTAAAACCTGTGCAATCTCCAGTTTCCCCACAGCCGAAACAATAGAAATGGTCATCATAGACTTTCAGGCTTGGTGTGCTGTCCTCGTGAAAAGGACAGCAAGCCATACCCGAACGGTTCATCTGCAATCCATAGAACTTTGCAACGTCCTGCATTGATACCCTGTCCCTTATTTCACCAAAGACATTATTCAATAACACAACCCCTTTCATTTTTCTGAATCTGAAAGGGGTAATATTTTGGCGAGGTGCAGAACAATGCGGCGAGAGATTGTCTGCAGAATTATCCCTTTCATATATTCCGGTCACTCAGCACCCTGTTTTATAACCCTAATATACAAATTCCGCTATTTGCACAACCAAAACATATATTCAGCTTACTCCGATTGTAGCTTTATACAAAGTTGCAGGAGCAGGTTATATTTTAACGTTGTAACCGACCTTAACTATTAGAGGGGTTAAATCTTTTCGCTACTCGCCACAGCGAAATGAATTTATAGGTGCTGCCCATACGTGCAAAATCCTCTGAAAATGAGGAATACGGTTTTTTTTGTTTTGGGTATGCGTAGCAAGCACAGAAAGAATACGTATTCTTTCACAAATCGCCGCATTTTCGAGGATTACCCCTCAAAAATGTACATTCAGGGAACCCTTACCCTGAATGTGGCTCTCTCAGTTTTTAGGCTCTGCCTAAGACCAAAAACAATAGTGGAGGTGTGTTTTTTGAGAAAAACAAAACAGATTAAACGCAAGGAAGTAATATACAGTATTGAAGAATGGGAAGAAGTAAAAAGGCTTGCCGAAACTGCTTCACTCAAAACAGGCACATATATAAAGCGAATATCCCTAAACGGAAAAATCAACGTGATTGACCTTAACGAAGTGGCTCCTGTTATGAACGCTTTGCGTATTATCGGCAACAATATCAATCAGATTGCTAAAAAGGCAAATGAAATCAACAGCATTTATGCAGGAGATATTAAAGATTTAAAGGAGAACTACGAGGATATATGCCATACGTTAAATCTATTCCTATCCACTCTACCGTCAACCGCAGCATAGCCTACATATTAAATCCCGAAAAGACGGAAGATATGGTTTATACTACCGCCCTAAACTGTATGGCAAATGCTAAAGACGCATATAATGATATGAAAATGGTATATGAATATTTTTCGGGCAAAAAATATAACGCCCCTCTGCCGATAGACGGCAATGGCAGCGTTAAAGCTATTCATTATATCCAGTCTTTTGACCCAAACGAAAATATCACTCCTGAACAGGCTCACCGAATTGCAAAGGCTTTTGCAAGAAAGACTTTCGGTGATGATTGTCAGATAGTAATTGCCACACATCTGGACAAAGGACATCTGCATAATCACTTCATTCTGAACAGCTATTCTGTATCGGGCAAGAAATTTTATGATAATCAGACCACCTTGAAAAAGGTGCGGGAATATTCCGACAGAGTATGCCTTGCCTTTGACATTCAGCCTATAAAGGAAAATAAAGGGCAAAGCAAAAATATTGCTTACAATGAATGGGAACATAAAAAGCGTGGTACATCGTGGAAACAGAAAATTCGTTTTGATATTGACTGGCTTATAGGTTCTGTAAAAAACATTGATGAACTGTTGTGCGAACTTGAACTTATGGGATACTCAATAAAACGAGGAAAATACATTTCCATAAAAGCAGAGGGACAACAGCGGTTTGTCAGGACAAAAACACTCGGAGAGGATTACACGACAGAAAGCCTTATTTCCCGTATACGTTGGCGTGACGTAGGGGCAGGTGTTACCCTGAACGGAGAACCTGCTCCGCTTCGTTCGGATTATATCAGAACTATTGATGAAGTGACGCAGCTTGCCGCTATGGGCAAAAAGATTCAGCGAAAGCGTGACAGCAATACCCCGTACTCCTCTGATAATGATATGGATATTTACAAGCTGTCCGCCCAGCTTACGATTATAAATCGTGACAATATCCATTCTATCGGGGAGTTGGAGGGCAAGATTGAAAATCTGAAAGCGGAATATGAAACAGCGAGAAAAGAGCTGAACCAACTTACTACCAAACAGGACAGTATGGACAGCCTCATTGAACAGGCTGAACGCTACTTTGAGCTTGCGGACAAGCCACAGCTTACTCTGTCAGAAAAGCTGAAACTGAATATTTGCAAGCAGTCTATAAACGGCAGCAATATTCAGAGCCGTACTGACCTTGAACAGCTAAAATCTGTCAAGCAAGAAACGGACAAAAAAATTGCAGCTCTCAAATATAGCTTTGAGAACTGCAAACAGCTTTATGAGGTGTATGCCGATATTGCCAGCACATATTATCAAATTTCTAATGGGGATTATATTTCCAAGCTCGTTGAGGAAGAAAAACGTAGGCTGGAACGGGAGCAGGATAAGAAAAAGAGGAAATCATTATAAAAGGGAAAGGTATCACTACAAGTGCAGTGATACCCTTTTTTTACACCTCTACAATTCTATTAAGTCTATCCATATATACGCTCGGATATTTATCAATAACTTTCTTCACGCCTTCACAGTTATATTTCAAAACATCTGTGCATTCATATTTTGACATCACCTTAACATTAATAGTATTGAAAAATTCAGCAATAGTTTGAGATACAATTCTATCGCTAAATCCCATCTCATATATAAAAGTAGCATTACCATACGGAACACCATATTTTAATTCGAGTGAAAGGCTCCTAAAAACATTAAAAATATTATGGTTCTCATCGACAGTAGCACCCACTACCTCACATATTGCACTAAGAATCACAGAAATATCATAACTCAATATAGAGTCACAAATCTTAATAACATCGTCCAAATCAAATAAAACAGGCCTTTTGCGCTTAATTATTACATATTTGTCATCCAAGCACTTGTTGAGCATATCAGCATATGTACATCCTGTAATCCACATTTTTCCGACCGTAAGAAACACATTAGGCTTTTTCACTTTTAGAATAATCGGATTATCCAATAAGCTCATAAGACAATCAAATATACACTCATATAATTCAGCAGTAGTACCGCACTCTAATATCATTTCCCTGTATTCCTCAACCCATTTCTGAATATGCAACATTTTCTTAACACTTAACAATGACCGACTACAAATATACCGTTGATGTGTTTGTTGAATGTTATCTACACAATATTTCCCAATAAGTTCAAAAAGCTCAATAATATCTTGCTTCTCCTTTTCGTTAGCCAAATGAAAGGCTAGTGTTTGAGAAGCTACTTGTTTTACTTTTTCTTTGCATTCTTCCCACGAATCTTGAAGTAAGTATGCCATAAGAAAGCTCTCAATAGAGCCAAGAGATTTAATAGCATACCCCACATTCTCATCTATTTGTTCTTCATATTGCCAATGTGTTTTTTTATATTCGCTAAGTTGTTGATAAAAATCGCATTCATCTCTGTAATAACTATGAACTACATTTTTCATATTTATATAGAACATATCCATACCATATCCTACAGAGCAAGGTTTTATCAAAAATAAAATTCTACTAGAACATGGCTCTGAATTATTATTGTTAATGAGTTTTTTATACTCATTCCATTTAAATTGATGGTTAGAAAATGCAATATTCCTACCATTATATACAAAACTCTCTGTTAATAAAACTGTACCTTCAGTATATATACCTGAACGTCCAGCACGACCTATCAAGTTGTGGAAATCTCTAACTCGTATACGTTCTTTTCCTTGATATATACTGGCAATCACTAAATACCTTATTGGCAAATTTACGCCTTGAGCTAATGTTGATGTACATACAATGAAGCTTATCAATTCTTTTTTCATTGCATATTCAAGAGAAATTTTTATTCCATTCGATATGGCTGAATGATGAACAAATGCACCTTTTAATCCTGCTTGATAGTATAAGCATTCTCCTCCGTAATTCTCTTTAATCAAATTACATATTTTACATACTTCATCAACATCTGCCGTATCTATTAGAGAACAAATATTAACTCCTCTTTTTTCAATTTCTATTATTCGTGATAAAATATTATTGGCAGTATCTTTTTTTCCGCAGAATATGCCAACTCCACCATTATGGCATAATGTTAATCCATAATAAATAGCAATATCATTGTATGATACTTTTCTTTTTTTAAAATCCACATCCGGAAACATCCTTCTTTTACGCTCTTTCTTAAACTTGTTTAACTCTATAATTGAAATTACTCTAGGAACGTAAAATTCTTCTTCATCAGGTTGCTCAGGATTTAAAAAATACAAATAACCATATTTTTCTGTACCATAACCTTGCCAATCAGTCATAGCGATTGTCTTTTGCGTTGATTTAATAGTATTATCTGAAATCACCACTCCATATTCTTTATTTAACCAATCACTAATTTGAGCAGCATTAGGAATAATTGCTGATACCAAAACTTTTTGACATTCATCACCAATAAATGTCTTTATCGTTGACATAAGCAATTCGTAAACCACACCTCGCTCAGGTTCATCAAACAAATGTCCCTCATCAAAGACTACTACACCAATTTGTTTTGCTAAGTCGCTACGTTGTCTCATCATATACATAAACTTTTCGGGCGTAGCTACAAGTACAGTCTTTTGCTCACTGTCGTATGTGTCCATTGGTATTTTTTCTTTCTGAAAAACATCAGATAATTCATCAACGTGTATTGTCTTATCATAAATAAAATCTCGTGCTAAATCATTACTAATTTCACGACAAAGTGCTCTAAAAGGGGCTATAACAACAGCCAATCGAGTACGATTAGAAATAAATGCTGACGATATAATCATTGATATCGACTTTGTTTTGCCTGAACTTGTAGGCATTTGAATAACAGCAGATTTACCTGCAAAAACACCCTCTACTCCAAGTTTCCGTTGCGATGGCCACAACTCTTTTAACGAATCCTTATAATAAAGCAAACTACTTAATTCATTTGAATCAAGTTGCATATATTTAGGCAAAAGTTGAACTGCAGAATTATGAATTTTCAAAAGATAAATAGCACAAAAAATGTCATTTAATAATAATTGCAAATCTGAACCGTTTCCATAAATAAAGCTTCTCAATCTAGTTATATGTTTCAATTCAGGCAATTGCCCTTTCTCCCAAAAAGTATTTAAATCTTGCTTTAAACACTCTAAACAATCAATAATAAACTCATTATCACCTGAGATTATTTGGGTATGAAAACAGTCCTTCAACAAGCACACCAAGTATTTATCTATTCTGCTTACATTCATATCAATAGAGGAAACATCTATTCTATCAACGAGAACTTTAGAGCTACCAATGTAATCGCACAAATAATATGCAGTTGCACCAAATAATAAATAGAAATCATCGGAAGCCTCATCTAATTTAGACTCAAAATATGAATCAAAATATTTAGCTGCAAACTCCAAAGACGACTTATTATCAAAAATTATTTGGTCGATATCGTCAGGATTTCTAACAATTTCTGCAGACACATTTCCTATAACTGACACAGTGAGCAAAAACAAATCCTCTACTTCTTTCTCCACCTCAATATGAGCATCTTCTGGAATACTATACTCTATCATTTTCGCTTTTGCTCTTGTTTTCTTTAATAAATATTTAGAATTATTCTCGATTAACATTTACTAGCTCTCCTATATAATTCGTGAATAAAATCCATCAAATCTTTTCGATGAATTACAAGTAAATATATGTCTGGATCAATGTGTTCCTTTGTGTCAACCTTTTTTGTTAATTCTTCTGAAAAAGAGCGATCAGATTGAACCGCTGCTGCTGCAAATGTAGTTCTATAAGGACGGTCTGTAACATTTTGAAATCGTTGAACTTTTTTTGCATTATCATACTCATGCTTTTCAAGTAATCGTTGATAAATTGCATTAAGCGAAAACGTTATTCTTTTTACATCTTTTTTCGAATCATCAATAGCCTTTTGTAATCTATTTTCAGGTTTTACATTTGTAGCTCGCCCTTTCACCTCAAAAACAAGCAATTCATCTGAACTAGAAATCTTTTCGCCAACTTTAAATCCTAACATATCACTACCTTGGGTTGAAGAATCAGGATTTACTTTTCGGTCGTATCGAGTTCGTGGGACATAATAATTCAATATATACTGGGCAAAATCCGCTACTAATATTTCACAAAAATCACCTGAACGTGTAGCATTTCCAAGCGCACTACAGCTAGGAAACTTAATTTCATTCAAAAATTGCTCTCTAGTGTAACCATATCCTTCCCTCAAAACATCTAAATCCTCATCAGAGCAATAATGTCGACGGAAATGAGTTGACCATTCTGTCAACAAATCTTCATCATCAGATGATTCCAATCGCCAAATATGAACAACCTTATTATCAGAAGTAACCAAATCCTTTTCACTTACTAATAATTCAATATGTTTAGGCTTCATTTTTATCTCCTTATTTTTTAAATGTTGCTTATAATTATACCACTTTTAACATCAAAAATCAACAAAAATTGGCGGTATCGCCAAAAAACGATACCGCCATAACTATTTATGCAATTTCATCATCTAATACCCCAACCGCCGACATCTCATAAGCATAATCTATCTTCTCTTTCTCCAGTTTTTCAGAAAGATGTACAACCTGCGAGAACAAATCGGAACGAACAGGGAGTATCATCTTCATTTCTCCAAGCACGGAGCGTGCCTGAGCCTTATCCTTGCAGCCGAGGGACTGCAACACATATCGTTCCTCGGCTGTAAGTACGCTGTTCATCATAATCATATTATCAATCCTCCAATCATAATTTCGGCTTTTTCTGCGGCTTTGGCTTATCAATTTCGGGTGTTTCTTCCGCAGGAGCGTTTTTTTCTGTGAATTTTTCTTCATAAGCATTTGCCATATTATCAAGGCTTTCGCCGCCCTTTACCATATCACAGGCTTCTCGGATAATTTCGGGCGGTATATTCAGCTCCAGAGCCTTATCTGAAACAGCTTCAAGCTCCGCCGCATTATCGGATATACCCTGCAAGGTCTGAGGGAGCGTATCAAGAAAACGGATCTGCTGAATTTCAAGCGGTATAAAATCTTTCAACGGCTTAAATCCTACGCTGTCAACGTAATACGCTGTATCATCAAGCACTACCACATCGGAAACACTTAACGAGTGTCCTTTGAAATCTTCGGGACGTTCCTGATTGAAAACATAGAACGCTGACTCCAGCTTTTCGCCTGTGCTTTTGCCGCTTAACATTGAAACGTCAGCTTCGTACATCTTGTCATAGGTCTTGAAATCAGGCTTTATACCTGCCTTTAACAGCCTTTCATAAGGTTCAAACCTTACGTCACGGGTTTCGTCAACTCGTCTTATCTGATAGATTTCAAAGGTCTTGACAGGTGCTTCAAGTTTCGGAGCGTTAATGAGATTTGCAAGCTTGCTGTTGCATTTCTCATAATCTCCCTTTGCCATAACCTTTCCCACCGCATAGGTATCATCACTGTTTTTCACATACTCCTGCAAGATGTGCGTATCAGGCGATTTCTTATCAGGGTTCGGGGTAATGCGATAGGTTACGGCAGGAAGCTCCTTTGTCTGATTTCTGTAAATCTCCGCCGATTTCTCATCAAGGGTCTGCGGGTGAACAAACTCACATTTAACGGTACTTTGCTTGCTTTTATAAATATCAAGCAAAGCCTTTTTAGCTTCCGCAACAGTAGCAATACCAGACTTTGCAACTGTCACAAGTCCGTCTGCACTTATTGTCGCTACCGCAAATTTACAGTCAGAGGTCTGACGGACAGCATAATACTCAACAGGCTTCGGCTTTATCCCTGCTTCTTGTTTCCGCCTCTCCAGCTTGTCCTTTGCCGCCTTGTATGCTTCGCTGTTTTCCTTTGAATAGGTCTTTTCGGTCAGCAAGTCATAGTCCTTTTTTGAAATGTCAATCTGCCCTGTTCTTCCCTCTGTATCCACATAGGAACAATTTATCTGAGTAACCTTTGCATAAAAGTCCTTTGGACTTAATTCTGAAAATTTCTGCTCACGGTCATAGTCGGCATTGTCAAGCCAGCCTATACCGTCAACAAAGTATTCATTCACTGACGAATCGTAGTATTTCGTTTCAGGAATACCACGATGATCGTCACGAAGTTCTACACGTTCAACAGGCAACAGGAATTTATCCTTGCAAACGTCAGGCAATTCAGGCTGACTGACAGACTTTTCAAGTGCCTTTATCTGTGCTTGTGCTTCCGTGATGAAACCGTCCAGCACAACAGGGTGCGTATGAAATACGGGAGGATACCTGTTTTCGGGAATATCGAAGCTCTTTGCCCATTCCTTGTTCTTTTCAGAAATCCGTCCGTCATAATCGTGACGGACAATATATTCCGCAAGGGTTCTGCTTACCTTTTCCGCACCGTGTTCCTCAATAACCGTTGCAGCCGCCTGTTTCAAGTTATATCGGTACAACTCATAATTGCTATCTGAAATCGTCTTGTCAATATCAGCCGCTATGTTCACAGGCTTTTGGGGTGCAGGCTTTGGAACAGGAGCTTTGTCCGCAAGCGACTCGGCGGTCTGTTCCTTGCTCTTTGAATAGCTTTCCTTGACCTTTGCAACAGCCGCTTCATATTTCGCCTTATCAGCCTTGTTAATGGTAATTGCGGTAACAGTGCCTTTTTTAAGACCACTGAATTTCACACCGTCCTCGTCAAGCTGTTTTGCAATGTTCAGAGCGTGACGGGTTTTGAGTTTTGTAATATATTCAAGCTGACCCTTTTCACCAAGTTCCTTGTATGGTGTGTTTCCGATAACATTCGGATTTTTACTTACAGGTTCGGCTGTTCTGTCAACATTGCCACGCTGAGATTTTTCAAATTCAAGCTGTGCCGTGTACTGAAATTCAGACAAATACAGCTTTGCTGTTTCGGGAGCGTTTTCAATATCTTCTCGGCTTTCAGCACGAACACCGTCAACATATACATCCAAATCCTTATCCCACATTTCAAGGGCGATTTCCCTTGAAACAGGTATCAGCTCGCTGTTCTGCTCACGGATAACATCGGGATTCGGCTCTTTTTCGATACCGAAATATCCCTCAAAATTTTCAATTTCGGAGCGTGACTCTGCCATTCCCTCCGTATTATCGGGATAAAGAAGATATACCGCTTCACCTCTGTCATAGGCTTCAAGAGCAGCTTCCTTTGTGTCAATCGGCGTCATATATGTAAAATCATAGCCGTAGCTGTCACGCTGTCTTTGAATTTCTTCCATATCCGTTACAAGCTGTACCGTATCGGATATATTTTCGTGATTACCTGCAAAATCAAGAATTTTGTCGGTATCCTCCTTTGAGAAATTCACACCTCTGTCGGCACAATCTTCAATAAGAAACTCCGCTTTCTGAATATTGTTCAGCTCTGTATCAGCCAACTTTTCGTCCATTGTGAGATTGCGTTTCTGCAATTTCAGCAGTTCCGATTCAATTTCGGAAGAAATCTTCTTCGCCGCTTCCTGTATTTCCTGTAACGCACTTTTAAGCTGTTCAAGCTGTTTTCCGTCACTCCAAGAAGCTATGTACGGGAAAGAATATTCCGAGGTGTCAATGCCGAACCTTTCCGCTACCATAAAGGCAACAGATTCAGCCTGAACCTCTTTTTCATTTCGGGGAGATTTGTTCGTTACAATATCCTTTGCAGGGTCGTGCAAAAGATTATGTGCGGCTTCGTGAAAGGCGGTTTTCAAGGTCTGTGCGTCGCTCATACCGCTTTTGATTACAATTTCATTGTTAGTGGCACTGTAATATCCCTTTGCACCTCCCTTGATGTCCTTAAACTCAATGTCAATGCCAGTAACCTTTTTGAGAGCCGCAAAGACAGCTTCTTTTCTTGCACTGTCTATATCCCCTGTCAGTTCAGTAACAGGGTCGGGAAGCTCCTTGCCGCTTGTCTGCGAAACATCGAACACATAGACTTTCTTGAACGCAAGTCCTGTCATCGGCTTTTCAACCGTTTCCATTTTCTCTGTTCCGTCGGGGTTATATAACTGATTGCCGAACTCGTCAACGGCGGGACGTTCCGTTTCAAGCACCTGATTTGTTTTGTATGCAACAGGTGCAAGAATTTCAATGCCCGTCTGACCTCGTTCAACTTGTCTGCCAAGCTGTTTCCACTTACCGTATGCCGCTACAAGAGTAGCGTCGGGACGCTGTAAATTTATAAGGAGCGTATTTCGTGCGGAATAATCGGTAAACTTTGAAGCAAATTTCAGATATTCCTTGTACTTGTCGGATTGAAATACCGCTTTGACGCCCTCGTCGATACGCTTTATAATTTCGTCCATTTCCGCCTGTTTCTGTGCGTTGTAGGCGGCTCTTTCTTCGGGGGTGTATTCTTTTCTTGTGTATGCCATAGTTATACCTCCAATCATCGTTTCATTTTGTTATACACAGGCTTCGGAGTGTTATTCTGAGGAACAGACGGAGTCTGCGGCTTCGGATTTACCTTGTCCGCCGTATATGCGGAAACAGGCATAGCAACTACCACACTTGCGGCTTGCACAGGCTCGTTCTCTGTCGGAATATCCGAAACGGGAACAGGCTCGTCATCCTGCTTGTCGGTACTGAGCTGTGCATTTACATATTCAAGCCGCTTCAATTTCTCCGCAAGCTCCGCCGAACGTTCAAAAGGCTTTGCAACATTCGCCTTTGCTTCTTCAAGGTCACTTTTCGCCTTGTCAAGATTAGCGGAAAGCTGCTGAATTTTCTGATTTATCTGAATGCCTGCAAGATTTTCGATACGGCGTACATTGCCCATGTTATTTCCAAGTGATACCTCGGAGGTGTATTTCAGATTGCCCTGCAATACAGCAACACAAGGAGTACCGCTGTTGAAGAAATTGCTATTGGCAGGATTTTTCTCAATGGAAACGTCAAAGCCGAAATACTTGCCCAAATTTACACTTTCTCCTGTAGTTGAGCATTTTATGATTGCTTTTTCAATCTCCTCGCCCACCTTGGCTCTTTCATCAAAAGTCTTTCCGTCAATTTCCATTTTAAACTCTGCATTGTCGGGGTGCTGTTCTTGGAAAGCCTTTAAATCCCCGCTTGCCTTCTGAAGCAAATCCGCATAATTGTCAATAGTCTGCGGCAGCTTACGTTCCGCAAGCTCCTGCATTGAAAACACCATTTTCTTATGCTCTGCTTCAAGGTTTTTCAGATTTGCAACATCATTGTCAAGCTGAATTTTCTCCTTAATCATAGGATTTCCCGAAGCTATTGCCTGCATTTGCGAATATGTAAGCACCATTTCGTCCACATCCTCGGAAACACGCACAGGGTCTTTTGACGTCATAATCTGATTGATAAACTTTGCCTTGTTCGTTATAATACCCATCATATATGCGTCAAAGGTTTCCTCTGTCAGATAGTGATATATACCTACCTCGTCAAAGCTGTTGCCCTGTCTTATACCTCGTCCGTCCTGCTGTGTAAGATCGGCAGGTTTCCATGGAATATCCAAATGGTGAATTGCACAAATCTTGTCCTGAATGTTCGCACCTGTTCCCAGCTTTGAGGTCGAAGCGATGATAAAACGCTTTTCACCCTTTCGGAGCTGTTCAAACATTTCGGCTCTTGCCTTATCTGTCTGTGCGTCACCCGCAAAGCAGATTTCCTCTCTAGGAATGCCACGCTTCACAAGGTCAGCCTTGATTGCTTCATATACCGAGAAATGCTCCGAATCCTCGTTGATTGCAATGTCGCAGAATACAATCTGCACACCTTTCTGCTCCATAGTTTCACGGTAATTCTGTTCAAGGTTGTCAAGCAGCTTCATAACCTTGCTGTCGGGAGTAGGCTCTGCTTCCTTGAAAATACAGCGTGAATCAAGTCCCAAAAGTCTTGCTTCGTGCGTTATTTTCAGCATATTGTCAACCGACGGGTCAATGTTTCCGTTGTGAATAGCTTCGGAACGTGCCGCAAGCTCTTTCATATATGCCTTTTGTCTGTCATCGGGTTTTGCTGTAACAACAATCGGCTCTCCTGTTTTCAGCTTCGGCACAGGTAGTTTAATCATATCGGGGGTCTGAATATCCGCAAATTCCTTATACATCTGCATAAGTTCAGGGATATTAACAAACTTGCTGAAACGGTTCTTCATCTGAAAGCCGTTGCCCGCAGGCTTGATTTCAAGCTGTGATACTACCTCACCGAATGTACTCGCCCAATCGTCAAAGGTCTGCAAGCCTGCCTTTTTAAGCAGGTCGGGGCGGAGGTATCTCTGCATAACGTAAAACTCTACCATGGAATTGCTCACAGGAGTTCCGGTACTAAAAAGGATATTATTGCAGCCGTACTTGTCATTGAGATACTGCGTTTTCATAAGCATATCCTCTGATTTTTGCGCCGCTGTTGTCTGTACACCTGCCACGTTCGACATTTTTGTTGTAACAAAGCAGTTCTTGTAGTTATGAGCCTCATCACAGACAAGGTAATCAAATCCCAGCTTTTCAAAGCAAAGGGAGTTATCCTTTTTGGAGGACAACAGCTTTTCCAAACGTTCTTCAATCTGCCTTTTCTGACGTTCAAGAGCCTTTACGGAAACTCTGTCGGTGTCATCGACTTCCTCAAGAGCGTCCATAATTTCGTTCAGCTCACGTTCCATAAACTGCTTGCGGTACTGGTCTGACATCGGTATTCTTTCAAACTGCGTGAAAGACATAATTACTGCGTCATAATCACCTGTTACACAACGGGCAATAAATTTCTGCCTATTGTCCTTAGTAAAATCTTCGGGACGTGCAACCAGCAGCTTTGCGTTTGGATACAATCTCATCCACTCGCTTGCCATCTGCAAGGTAAGGTGCTTCGGAACAACAACACAGCCTTTGTTGATAAGTCCGAGCCTTTTCTTTTCCATTGTTGTTGCAATCATCTCGAAGCTCTTGCCAGCACCTACACAGTGAGCAAGAAGAGTATTGCCGCCCAGCTTTCCACGCAGTACAGCGTTCTCCTGATGTGGTCGCAGCTTTATAGCAGGGTTCATACCGGAAAAAGTTTGGTGTGAACCGTCATACTCCCTGCCACGAATTGCGTTGAAAAGCTCGTTGTACCTTTCAACATATTTTTCACGGCGGTCAATATCCTCCCATACCCAGCTTTTAAAGGCTTCCTTCATCTGTCTTGCCTTTTCTTTTGCAAGCTGGGTTTCCTTTGCATTGACCTCATAATATACCTTTCCGTCAACCTCTTTTCTGTCACGGATAACCACATCACGCTGATTGAGCAGATTTTCAAAAATATGATAACTGCTCATACGGCTTGTGCCGTAGGTTTGATATGCCGCAATAGAACGGTCTTGATACTTGCCCTCAATCTTGTATTCACCCATTTTGGTACGGGTTACGGGGTGTCCGAACATACTTGTATCAGCCTTTGCATATTCTTTCAGAAATCTGTTGTAATCCTCAACATCAATCCAGTTCGCACCGATACGGACGGAAATTTCGCTTGCTTCAAGGTTCTTCGGGATAACTTTTTCAAGAGCCGTAACGTTCTTTTCAAAATCGCTGTCAATATGCTTTGCATATTCCCTTGCAATTTTCAGCTTTTCTCTGACATTGCCCGAAAGATATTCGGAAGCCTCCTCATATCCCGACAGCGGTTCATCTTCCTTTATTGCGGCGGGGTTTCTGAAAATGTCATTGCCTAAATAGGCAATCAGCTTTTCAGGCTCACAGCCAACGAGCTGTGACATATATGCAATATCCACCCTACCTATACGGTCAAGAGATACCTGCAATGCTTCCTGCGGAGTATCAACCCTTGTTACAGTAACTTCGGGCTGAATGGTACGCTTTGAGAAAATCTCCGCTTTCTCTACTGTCTTTTTCTCTGTATCAACAATTTCAAGTGCCGCAAGGGTATTGAAATCATCATCCTGTCTGAAACAGCGTTCATTTGCGCTGTCCGTTATATTTCCATAAGCCTTTCTGAACTTGTCATATACGGCATTAAGCTCTGTTTGGAGTGCTTTCAGTTCCTCATCGGAACAACCTGCCGCCTGCGCGTCGATTACTGCCATAGCCGCCTGACGTATTTTGTGCATACCCATCATTCTGTCAAGGGTCTTGCCCGTTTCGGCTACCTGCGTCATAATCTCGTTTTCACGAAAATACAATTTTCCGTCAACAACGGTATGTGTGAAATTTCGCACCGACGGGTCGGCAGGGATAATGTCGGCTTCATCACGCTGTTTTTCTTCGGCTCTGACAGTTTCAATGCTGCCTTCGATTTTTGCAATAGCCGCCTTGAGCTGTTCCGAAAGCGGAATACTTTCATCGGCAACACAGGTTGTCACTCTGCTGTCATCGCCGTATTTTCCCTTCATTCGCTCGTCCCAAGCCATAGTACCAAGCACCATATCGGGATTATCCACGAAATATTGATTGCAAGGGATACCGTCCGCCGTTTCACTCATATGAACCCAATCGGGAACCTCAACTGTCATTGTTTCTCTTTTCTTTAAAAAGATAATATCCGTAGTGACCTCTGTTCCTGCGTTCTGCTTAAAAGCAGTATTCGGAAGTCTGACTGCTCCAAGCAAGTCACAGCGTTCAGCAAGGTATCGTCTTGCCTTTTCATTCAACTTGTCCATAGTGAACTTGCTTGTGACAAGTGCAACGACACCGCCGGGCTTTACCTTGTCCACAGACTTTGCGGCAAAGTAATCGTGTATCTTGAAACCCAGCTTATCGTAGGCTTTATCGCTGACACGGTAATCTCCGAAAGGAATATTACCCACAACAACATCAAAGCTGTTGTTATTGAAAGAGGTCTGCTCAAAGCCTTTAATCTGAATACGCTCCTTTGGATAGAGCTGCTGTGCAATTCTGCCCGAAATGCTGTCCAGTTCTACACCGTAAAGACGGGAATTGTCACGCATATTTTCAGGCATTTTAGAGAAGAAATTTCCTACGCCCATACTCGGTTCAAGAACATTACCGCCTTCAAAACCGAACTGCGAGAGCGCCTGATACACACCGTCGGTAACGACCGGAGGTGTGTAAAAACTTGTGAGTGTTGAAGCTCTCGCTGCCTTGTATTCTTCGGGTGTGAGAAGCTCACGGAGCTGTTTCTGCTCAGTTTCCCAGCCGTTTGGTGCGGCTTCACCTAAATTACCGCCTAAACTTTCGGCGGCTCTGTCTGTTGTAAATGCCTGCGAAATACCACCCCAGCCTACATACTTTGCCATAATCGACTGTTCTTCGGGAGTTGCGTAGCGATTCTCGGCTTCAATTTTCTGCAACACCTGTATTGCTTCAACATTCGCCTTGAACTTTGATTTTGCACCGCCAGTCACAACATCATTGACATTGAAATGGTAGGTGTACGGAACACCGCTTTTCGGCTCGTTTTTTATAGCAGTTATCTTTTCGGGATCATTTACTGTTGGAGTATCCGTCTGCTGTTCCTGCGTTGGATCTTTGACTTTCTGCACAGGTGCAGAAAAAGCCTCATTTTTCAGCTTTGCAAGCTCGGCAGGAACATCAAGCTCTGTATTTCTGTCTGCAATTTCAATAAATCTATCATAATCGGAAATTTCGGTAAGAGCATAGGTTGAAGTCTGCAAGAGTGCGGCGGCAGCTTCGTCAAGCTCCATTGCCTCCTCCATTTCCCATTCACCACCGTCAACGGGAGTAAGGTCGGGAGCATAAATTGTGTACTCCACACCGCCCTCGGTCTGCTGAACCTCGATATATGTTTCATCACGGTTATCCATAAAGACAGCACGTTCCTTTGCAGGCTCGTCTGTAATCTCTACGGGAATGCCCTCTGCTTCTGCCTTTGCAATGATTTTTTGAAGTGGTGATTGCTTCGGTTCTTTATCGGGAGAAACACCGTATTCTTCAAGAACCTTTTTAGCCTGTTCAATCATCGCCCTGTCATAATCATCATCGGGAGTTTTGTTTTTCAAAGTCCGCTTTGCGTCCTTGATACGCTCGTCAATATCCTTTTGTGTGACATATCTGCCCTCAGCAATTAGCCTGTCAATACGCTCTGCGACCTCGTTCCATTTCAGAAACGCTTCACAATCGGGAGTTGACAGCGAACCTTTTTTGTAGCTTATACCCTTTGCGTCGTGCCATTCGTTGAAGCCTGACCGTCCCTGTCCGCCTATGCCATATTCGTTTTTCAGAAAAGCAATCTTTTCTTTTTTGGTATGCTCTCCTTTGAAAAACTTTTCAATTCGGAACTTGCCGTACTGCACACCGCTTCCGCCTATCAACAGCTTGTCCTTTTCGTCCTCTGTCACAAAGAATTTCGGCTCATAGCTGAAATCTGATTTTGTGATAAAATCACGTTTCGGAAGCTGTAAATCTTTCAGACGGGAAAGAAGCTCTTTCGGCTTATGGAAATGGAAACGCAGAACATCTCTGTCCTGTTCGTACTGACGGACTAAATCTTCAAGTCCGTCAATATATTTCTGCAAGGTTGCGGAATCGGTAAGGCTTGCCTTAATTCTTTCCGTGCTGTCGGGAAAACCGCCCTTGAACATTTCATCGGGAATGAAATATTCTACCTCGCAATCCTGATGAAGATACCACAGCTTGCCCGCAATATCCTTCATATCGTTGTCAATCGCACGGTCAATGATGTCCTGTGAACAGTATTCGCCGTTTTCAAGCATTTCACTGATACGCTCGGCGGCTTCGTTCCATTCAAGGTGAGCGTTTTTGCCTTCGGGAAACGCAGTATTGCTGATAGCAACAGTAATTCCCGTATTGTCCGTCCAGCTTGACACAAGTGCAGTGCTGCTGAAATCGGGAGATGCATACTTGTATCCTCTGCCATCCTCGCCAAATTCCTTGCGGAGAAATTCAGCGTTTTCGGATATGCTCTTGCCTTTCTGAAACTGTGCTACAATTCTTTCAAGGCTTCTCGGCTCGGCACTTCCTCCACGCAGGACGTGATTTATCATATCCGTTGTGGGAGCAGTATGGGATACTGCAATATTCACAGGCTTTGTTCTTGTTTTCTTTTCTGTCTGCTCTATGGGAACAGGCTCTCCGAAAAATGTGAGCTGTTCGCCCTGTGTGTAAAAGGGTTCAGGTTCAGCAAAAACAGGCTCGGAAATTTCAAGTGCCTTTTCGGGAACAAACTCAAAGCCTGCCTTTGTAATAGTTTCCTGCCACTTGCTTTCGGGAGAATTATATATATTCTTCTCACCGCTGTCATTTACAAGAGAAATGGAATATGTAGTCGCTGATTTTACCGTCCACAGCTCTCCGTCAAGTTTAACGGTATCACCCTCCGCCAAATCATCGGCGTAATAGCCATTGACATCGTGAGTAACAGGAGAACGGAATATCTCAAACTGCTCCAAATCGTAGTTCTGAATATCCGTCAGCTTATGAGGTTTACCGCCGATTTCGATATATGGAATATTCTCATCGGTACGCTTTACGGGAGCAACGGAGCTTTTTTCACCTTGCACAACCTCTGCAAATATCTGTCCGTCCTGTTCAGAAAAACTGCGGATATGCAGGTCATTGCTCGGCTTTACATCTTCAACTGCAAGCTTCGGCTTTTCATCAAGATATTTGCCCTTGTCGATAAGGTCGGCGGTAAAGCTCTGCACCAAATCCCAACTTAACTTTGACTCCTTTGTACGGGATAGATAACTGCCCTCCCAAACGGTAAGACCGTCAGCTTCTGCCTTGTAGCCTGCACGAACATCATTTACATCAAGCTCTGTATATTCTTCCATACGGAAAACTGATTTAATAAACTCACAGCGTTTATCGTAATCCTCGTTTTCCTTGAAGAACTCTGCAATTTCATCACGCTTGACCTTGAAAAATCTGTCGTGCTTCATAATGCCGTTTATGATATTTTGGTCAAGAAGCGGCGGCAGCTCTGTTGTTTCCACAACCTCGTTATTTACGATAACGGGTTCTTCCTCTGACACAGGTTCGGGAACATACTCACGACTCTGCATTGCCGCTTTGATAATGTTTCTGATTTCCTCCGCATGCGTATCGGAAAATCTGTCGGAATGGAATCTGTCAAAGAACTGCACAGGGTCAAACGCCGTGTCTGCGTAGTCCATAAAGACCATACCAGCCGTTTCGTAGCTGTCAAGGCGGCGGTTGAAGTCAGCATGAAGAAATCTGTCAATGAGACTTTGGACTACTACATTCTGAGCCTGAACACGATTTCCTCCATTATCCTGTGTTCTATCGTCAGCACTCTTGTTTTCTCCCAAACCTGTATCTCGCTGAACGCTGTCGGACGGGGATTCTGCTGTCGGTACTGTTCGTCCATCTCCTGAAAGCGTTTCTCCGCTTCTCTGTCGATTTCCCTCGGAATTATGCTCCAACGACCCTCCATTATGAATATCTGAACCTCTGTGGGATACTCCGTTTTCACCCACTCCTGCCACATTCTGCCCCATCTGCCTATCGGCTTTTTCAGAAGTGCCTGTTCTCTGGGGTTCTGCGTGTACTGGATTTCGGGAAGATACTGTCCTGTCGGGCTTAATCTGTATGTCATTGCTTCGTTCTCTCCTTTGTTTAAGAATATTTACAATTTCTCGCTCCATTTCCAATAGAGCGTCCTTTGCCGACTGATTTACAATATTGCAGAAACGGATAAGGTCACGGCTGTCCTTGAACATATCTGCGGCATTAAGGTTAATACCGCCCGATATTTTCATATCGCTGTCAAGCTCACAGCGGTTTGCGATTACAAATCGTACCGCTGAAACAACCGACTGCTGATATGCTGTAATATCCTTTTCCGACAGCTTCATCTGCCCTACTGCATATCTGGCAGACGGCTTTTGATATTATCCACAGCAACAGCCGCAATAGTTTCCTGAATGTTCTTGCAATCCTTGCCGTACTTTTCATTGATAACAGCGGTAAGGTCGGCTGATAAATCCTCCGTCAGCTTCCAAAGCTCAGGAACACGCTTGCCGTTTGTTTGTGATATATCGAAAAGGTGCTTGCATTTGCTATCCTCACCGAACACGGCAATGCTGTGTTCACCCTTGTTTACAAGCCTGCCCAGCTTGTTCCAAGTTTCAAGAGTTGCGACCTTTGTGGCATTGGGGTTCTGCTGATATATGAGAACTGCGTCAGAAAAACTCTGCTTATACATCTTTGCGGAAAACCGCAGAAAATGTGCAAGCTCCTGTTTGTCCCGAAGCAACTTTGTTGTTATGTCCGTCCAGTTTTCACGGACGGTTTGAAGTCTGCTCAATATTTTCTCTCCTTTCGGTAAAAACATTATTTTGTTTTGTTGTTGATTTTTGGATAATAATGTGTTATAATGGTTATGAGTTTACATTTGATAGAACAATAATAAAATTAAGAGGGTGCGATTTTGACTATGGAAACTCAAGAGAATGAACATAATTCAACAGTAGATACTTCCACAGAACAACCAATTAAATATCCATCAAGTAACCTAATATTTTCAACGCTGAAATCAGAATATGATTATGAATTGGAACGAATACAAAAAATTGACACAAAGATAAATATAGGTATAACTTTTTGTTCTGCCTTGTTTCTATTTATTTTGAATTTTTTTGATTTTTCTGATTTAATTTCTGCTATGGAACAAAACATTGCATTAAAGCTTCCTTTTGACTGCTATTTTACAGTATTAGTAATCCTTTCATTATCGTATACCGCTTCATTTATATTACTACTGATTATCATTCGTTCTCGTAAGTATTACCATATAAATGTAGAAGAATTATTCACAAAAAATCTGCATAAAGAACAAGTTGAAATTACAGAAATGTTTATTGCTGCACGTTTTAAATCCTCAATTTTTAATAACAGAAAAATCAACAACAAGCGAATGACTATTTTTAACGTATCCTTAATACTTATTTTTATTGTTATTCTTTGCACAGTAATATTAAGTTTCATTAAATATAATTGCTTCTAAAGGAGGTGCTACTATGTGTGACGACAATTTATTAGACGTGCTGAAATCAGGTGGTGATTTAAACACTGTTAACACCAATTCAGCAGATAATTTATCATCCGTTAACGAAAGCGCTAATCCGCCTACATATTACGAAATCAGCAGTAATAACTCACAAGAGGACAATAATAAATCTAATTAATCTAGAATTTGCGGAAGCCATTTCAGGCTTCCGCATTTTTATTTATGCACCACGCTTTTTCTTGCCGCCCACAAACTCCTCCATCTTGAGGTTTACATATTTGCCCGTATCCTCAAGCGAGAATACCGCACTGTACTTATTCCCCTTTGATGAGGTGCAGTTCTTCAGCGTAACCTTGCCCTTTGAAAGCAGTTCTGCAATCTCGTCAGCCTTGTAGCTTCTGCCGATACGTTTATCATGCTTAAAAATAAAGAAGCCGCATTTTTTACGTACTACGGAGCAACTGAAAGCCTTGCTGTTTTATATGCCAAGCTTTCCCAGCTAATTCTAAGTTTCAAGGGTTGCTACCTTTGTGGCATTTGGATTCTGCTGATATATGAGAACTGCGTCGGAAAAACTCTGCTTATACATCTTTGCGGAAAAACGCAGAAAATGTGCAAGTTCCTGTTTATCCCGAAGCAGCTTTGTTGTTATGTCTGTCCAGTTTTCACGGACGGTTTGAAGTCTTGACAATAAATATCGCTCCTTTCCATATAATTTTTATTGACCTACACTTTAATCGCTATAATATTTGTTCATTTTGCACAAAGAGTTACATAATATATAATTGAAGCATTTTTTGTTCACATTTCACACAAATATAATTCAAAGCCATTGACTGTCAAATAATTTTGTGCTACTATGTCAGTAAAGTAAAAAAAGAAGGAGGGATAAAATGTTTAATATTGATAATATTTATACTGATTTTACTGGAAAACGCTTTTTATGTGATTACTTATTCAATTCTGAAAAGGCAGCCAAATACATCGAAGCAAAGTTTCTTATGTCTGTTAGAGAAGTTTTCTTTTTTGCAGATTTGTACGCCAAGGGAAACAAATTAACCATTGATACGCCTGATAAAGAAATGACGATTAAACTTTCTTTAATGCTTAACGAGGCAATTAATAATATAAAACAATAATCACTTTTTACGGAAACCATCTTAGGTTTCCGTATTTTATTTTTTATATAATATGTTTTTTTGCTATCGCTACCCATGAATTATCCCATCTTTAAAGCATTATACTTTTCTATACCATCACAAAAGAAAATCGCACTACATTTAATTGATTTTCAAAGATTAATGTGATATAATGTAGTAAGATTTTACATTTGAAAGGGGTCGAAACTCAATGATAAACATTTTACTCGAAGCTTACATAGCTAAAGCAAAAATAAAAAGAAAAATTCCTTGGGTATATATGATTATTGCAATAACGACAATGTTATCTTCAATAGTTTTCCTTTTTCTGTATGGTTTCAACGGTCACCTAGCATCAGCACTTTTTTTGCTACTTTCAGTAATTGCTCTTTATGTTGATATTGCTTTATGGGAAAGAAAAAATTTAAAACAATACAAAACGAGATTTGAAGAACATAACAAACGCCTCGACATTATTAGAGATATTCTAAAAGATTTTAGTTATGGCGATAACCAAAATTGGTACTCATCTCCAAAAATTCAATATCTGATACAATCGGGAGAATCATCTGTAGAAGAACGAAGAAACTCAAATATACGATTACTAGACTTAGGAAAAACTATGGTTTTTCCAATTATAGCCTTTGTTGCAGGTGTAATCTCTGATAATGCAAAACTTGATGAAGTGTTTGCAATTGCCTTTATAGCGTTGCTTGTATTGGTTATTTTTACATCATTCTCTAAAATCTCCTCCTTTATTACAGATTTGCTTTTTAAAAGCTCCTCTATTAATGAAATGAATATCCTCATTTTATTATTGAAAGATCTACATTTAAGAGATTTTGATTAAGTGCTTCAGGTGGTAAAGATTATGAAACTGTATATTATCGGAAATGGCTTTGATATACATCACAGACTTAGAACAAGTTATCTAAATTATAGGGAATTTCTGCTCAACAATTACCCACAAGTTTTAGCTGAATTTGAAAAATTTCCCTATACTTTTATGTATGGTCAAAATTATATTGAATTGTGGTCTGATTTAGAACAATCCCTATCCATCAATTATAATGAATGCATTTCAGACGCTATTGAAGATGGATACCCAGATTTAAACAATGATAGCGAATCACGATGGTACGAAATTGAATTTGAATTAGAAGAACAAACCAGATTTATTTATGATTTTACTGGAAAGTATTTTTATGAATGGTTATATTCTATTGACTTTTCAAACTGCATTCCTGATTTACCATTAACCCACAATGATCTCTATGTGACATTTAACTACACTACAACTCTTGAAACAATATACAATATCCCAAGTTCTCGCATTCTACACCTTCACGGCTGCATTGATAAAGTTAACCCAAGAAACTTTTTTGGCGATAATTTTTATAACCCCGCTAAATCAATATATGAGGCTGAAGTTACAACACCCATACCTTTATATCCATACAATCATGAAAATGTTCATTCCGAGATACAATTTGGCTCCACAAATAACAACTCACAGTTGATAAAAAACGAACTTGAACGTCAATATGGCAACGATGATTTTTATGGAGCATCAATTGAACTTGGAGTGAATAAAATCATTGAGTATTGTGACGCTTCTTCAAAGAATCTAAAGCATAATTACAACACTCTACGCAATTTTATCTCCGCTTCAAATATAAATGAAGTCGTAATTATGGGACATTCGTTTGAAGGTATTGATTCCGACTACTATAAAGATATTTTAATTCCAAGATTAAAGAACTGCCTATGGTCTATCTATATCCATTCATCACAAGATGAAGCAAAAGCCAACATCTTTATTACTAAATATAACTTACATAATTTCCAACTAATTGTTTGGTAAATTATTCGGAAGCCTTCTCAGGCTTCTGAATTTTTATTTATGCACCACGCTTCTTCTTACCTCCCACAAACTCCTCCATCTTGAGATTCACATACTTGCCTGTATCCTCCAGCAAGAACACCGCACTGTACTTATTCCCCTTTGATGAGGTGCAATTCTTCAGCGTAACCTTGCCCTTTGAAATCAGTTCCGCAATCTCGTCTGCCTTGTAGCTTCTGCCGATACGCTTGTCCTGCTTGAAGATAAAGAAACCGCACTTGTCACGCCCTGCGGAACAACTGAAAGCCTTGCTGTTTTCAATAACAGGACTTCCACAGCGAGGACAGTTGCCTACGCTTACCTTTCGTGTAACCCTGACACGGTTGCCCCTGCTTTTTTCAAAGGCTATAATTTCAGAAACACTGTTCTTGATTTCATTAAGCAGCATATCTGCATTGCCGTTGCCGTTTTCAATGTCGGAAAGTACCTGTTCCCAATGTGCAGTCAACTCTGCCGACTTTACATTATCGGGAACAGAAGCAGCAAATGCTCTGCCGTAATCTGTTGAAACAAGCTGTTTCTTCTTACGCTCGATATACCCTGCGGCAATAAGTTCTTCAATGATTGAAGCTCTTGTTGCAGGTGTACCGAGTCCACGTTCCTTGACAAAGCCTTTCAGCTCCTTATCATCAACCAGACGGTCGATGTTTTCCATAACCGCAAGCAATGTACTTTCCGTAAAATGCTTCGACGGCTTTGTTTCGCCCTGCTTTACCTCAATATTATCTGCGGTAAAGGTTGCGTTTTCGGAATAGAGTACCGAAAGCACCTTGTCTGCATGGTCATCAAGCTCGGTAGGCTCTGACAGCTTGTACTGCTTCCAACCCCATTCAATCGGAGTTTTAACCGTCAGCTTGAAAATCTCGTCCTCAACAAGAAATTCATACTTTGTTTCGGAGTAGATGTACGGCTTGTCAACGGCACAAAGGAAACGATTGATTACCAGCTTTACGATACGCTGTTCGTTATCGTCCAGCTTCTCATCGTCAAGCCTGCCGATGAGATTTGTAGGAATAATAGCATGGTGATCCGAAATCTTGCTGTTGTCAATGATACGCTTGTCAATTATAAGTCCCTGCTCCTGCAAACGCTGAACACGCTCACCGTCATATCTCGCAAGGCACTTTACGATACTTTCCACAAACGGTATCATATCGTCCGAAAGATAATTGCTGTCGGTACGGGGATATGTAAGGAGCTTCTTTTCGTAAAGGCTCTGTGCATACTTTAACGTATCGGCAGCGGTCATTCCATACACATCGTTTGCCTCCTGTTGTAAGGAGGTCAGGCTGTGAAGCAAGGGACGGTTTTCCTTTTTCTGCTCTGTCTTTGAGAAAGATACAACGGCAATCTTGCCATTACATTTTGCTCTCACAGCTTCCGCCTGCTCTGCGGTATCAAAAACATTTTCACATTCAGCGCCGTTTTCAAGGACTACCTTGTAAAACGGTTTTTTTGTAAATGCTGCAATCGCTTCATCACGGTTTGCAACAATATTAAGGACAGGAGTCTTAACTCTGCCCACCTTGTGGCTATCATCATTCACAATGCTGTAAAGACGGGAAAGGCTCATACCGAGAATCCAATCCGCTTTTGCTCTTGTGAAGCCTGCCACAAAAAGGTTGTTCTTTTCCTTTCCGTCAAGCAGGTTCTTCATACCCTGCTTGATACTTTCATCGGTAAGGGAGGAAATCCAAAGGCGTTTTGTCGGCTTCGTACAGCAAAAGTAGTTGTATATGTACCGGAATATACATTCGCCCTCACGTCCTGCATCACAGGCATTAATAATTTCCGTCACATCGTCACGGCAGATGAGCTTTTTAAGCAGCTTAATCTGACCGCTGTAACCCTTAAGCGGAAACAGCTTGAACTCCTGCGGAATGAGAGGAAGTGTTTCAAGCTCCCACTTTCCCCAACCATAATCTTCCGGCATTCCGATACCGAATAGGTGTCCGAGAGCGTTGGTTACAATGTAGCCATTGCCCTGCCAGTGAATGTATCTCCTTCGGAAATCTTTTCCGTTGCACCTATGCAATAGGCAATGGAAGCGGAAACCGAGGGCTTTTCTGAAATAATCAGTCTCAACATATTAAACTGCCTCCTTTTCCTTGAATATAATTGTTGTGGGAAAAGCTATTTTTCGTCTGAGTGTATCCGAAATATCGGATGTTATATCAAACATAAACTGCCACACATCGAAATCCTCAAACAGATCCGTTTCAACTCTGTATAGATTTCTTACTCCCTTATCCATAACCTCAATTCTGTATATCAGTGCTATTTCACGTTTATCAAGGTCATAAACAACATCATATCCACGCACAATCTTTTCGCCTGTATCGCAGGAATAGTGGTCAATAATGAATGTACCGAGGTTAATACCTCTCTCGATAATTACGCCGTTTTCCTTAATGCTGTTCGGAAGAATCTCATCCGCATAATTCCCTCTCATATAAAGAAGATAGCTAAAAACGGGCGTAACCTTAAACCATTTTTCGGGGATTCTATTGAATGTAGTGAAAGCTGAATCTACCAGTCTTTTTACTTCTTCAAATCCTACACAGGCGGACTGCTCCATACAAAATTTAAGCATAGCTTCTTTTAAATCCGCCGAAATATTTGCATATCTTATCATTCATCATCCTTCCTTTCATCCATGGTTGAGATAACAGCGGCGTTTTCTGCCGCTGTATCTTCTGTTTCTTCTGCATTATGTGTATCGAGTTCAGCTTCATCTTTGGAAAGAATACCGCTGAAATCTCCGATTTTCACAGCTTCACGCAGAGCGTCAATGTCATAACCGCCCTTGTTGATTATGTCGCAGAGAGAGGACATCTTGACCCTCTCCAGCTTTGACATAAGCTCACTTTCCTTACTCTCAAAGGCTTTGAGCATATTCTTATGATAATCAATCAGGCTCTTGGTTCTCTTGATGTTTTCTCTGCATTTAGCAAGCTCTTTGGTGTATTTTGTTTCTCTGTCCAGCATTATTTCCGCCCCTTTCGTATTTTGGTGATTATATATGCCAGTGTAAAACCGCCGAGGATAACTCCATCGGAAATGCTGAAACGGAAATTGAAATTCATATCCTGAGCCGCACCGCTTCCGATATTGCCTATGCCTGTTATGAGGCTGACGGCAATAATTACTCCGAAAACTATGAGAATGGCGGTAAAAACCTTGTCATTCTTCGGCTTGCCCTGTTGCTTGTCAGCTTCCTTTTCAAACTCACTGTCTTTCATCTTCTTGAAAAAATCAAACATATCAACCACCACCCAACATTTTATTTATCTGTTCCAAGTACATATTGTACAGGTTCTTTTCTTCATCGCTGAAATTATACGAAGCCAATACTTCCTCCAGAGTGTGATTTGTAACCTCGCCGTTGAGCCATTGATGTTCAACGTCACAATAAAAGGTTGTAGTCACTACCACATACTCATCGGGAGTTCCTTGGTTATATACCGTCCTTGTAACTTTCTTCTTACAGTTACCGCCGCTGCAATGAGCGTATGTGTTGTAATAATCAAAGGTGAAGAACTTATCTACAACCGCCTGAATTTCCTCATCTGTAAAATTAAACTCAATTTCCGTAGCTTCGACCTCCAGCTCACGGTATCTCAAAACTGCAAGGATAGCGATAATCTCATTGTGCTTATCTACTATGATTTCATCGTTGCCGTACTGATTAAGCTCGCTGATTTCAGAATAGGGCGGATAGGAAATTCTATCGCAGACAAAGCCGTCAACGATTTCGTCAACCTCGTCCTGCCTTTCCTCCACATACTCCACAATAACCGTTTTATAATCGTTCAGCACCTCTATTTCGTCCTTTTTCTCCGTTTCGGGAGAGCTTAACCACGAAAACAGACTTGTCACCAACGCTAATATTACCGACACAATTCCCGTAATAAGAACCACAAACAACAGGATTGCCGCAACGGCACCAAGAATTATCAAGCCTGTTTTTGATGTAAAAATCTTCTTGATAACCGCCGCTGTTTTCTTTGCGGCTTGTGCTGTTCGCTTTGCGTTCTTCTTTATATTTCTGACCTGAACACGGGTATCCTTCGGTATATTTTTTATAGCATAGCCACCCTTAACGGTTGTACGGGCAGTATTGAGAACGGCTTTGCGGGCATTGTCAACATAACGAATTTCCGTAAGTCCCTGCTTTATGGTTTCCGTTCCTGTATCGGTAATCTTTGATTTGTCAATCTTGGTTTTCAAAAGTTGCTGTCCCGTATCCTTTGCCACATTTGCAACGATTCCTCTGACCGAGGTTGCTATTTTGGCAATGTCTTTCCTTGAACCCAGCTTCACACCGTTTTTAACCATAGTCTTTATACTGCCGATACCGTTTGAGGTGCTTTTCACGGCTGTTCGGAGCATACCGCCCGTCTGTGCAACCGTACTGCCTGCACTCTGAACGGTCTTGACCATTTCAATGGCTTCCGAACCCTCGCTGTCCGTTTCGGCTGTTGTGTATTTCTGATTTTCAAGTCCACGCTGTTTAATGCCGATAGCACGGGCTTTGACCCTTTTTCGCCACAGCTTATCCGCTTCAAGTACCTTTTCTTCAAGATTTTCCGAAACCTTAAAAACCTCCTTAACGCTGTCGGAATATGTAAGTCTTGAAGTGCGTATGTATTCCGTGCTTCTCTGCGTCTTTATGAAGCTGTTATCAACCGCCGTTTTTACAGACGGGGCGGAAACCTGTCCGCCCGTCTGTATAAGGCTCGGTTGTGAACTCATTTCCAGCTTTACAGATGAACTGTGCGTAACCTCATAAGCAACAGAACGATGTTCGGGTCGGCGGTAGTGCTGTGCTGTCAGCTCCAACTGCATTTCACGGAGTATTGCTTTCTTGTGATCGGTTGAAACCACAGCAGAATGAAGCTGAACAGCATAGTGATTCATAACCTTGTTCTGTGAAGAAATCACCCCATCGGAACGATTTATTGCTGTCTTTAATTCCGACATAACACCGCCCCTTTACTCTTTCTGTACCTCTTCCAGCTTTGTTGTCATAAGGTCATACAGTTCATTATGCGGGAACTTATCCTTGAACGGAATAATAGATCCGCCGCAGCAGATAAGTCCGTGTCCGCTTTCGCTGTTTGTTACATAGGCAAGAAGATTGTCCGAAATATTCAGAATTTTAGCAAGCTGAATACGGTCTGACGTTGCCTGATTCAACATCATAACAAAGTCTGTATTTGACAGCATTGAACGAGCAGTTTCAGATTTCAGCAAGTCCTCAACATTCTGCGTGATACCCGTTGGAACACCGCCCCACTTTCTTGCTCTTTTGTAAAGCTCAAAGAGGAAGTTTGCGGAGTATTCATTTGCAAAAAGCAGATAAATTTCGTCTAAGTAAATCCAAGTACGCTTGCCCTTTGCACGGTTCATAGTAATTCTGTTCCATACATAGTCAAGAACAATCAGCATACCCAGCGTTTTAAGCTGCTTGCCAAGATCTTTAATATCGTAGGAAACAACACGGTTTGTTGTGTTTACGTTGGTCTTATGTGCAAACACATTCAGATTACCCTTGATATACAGCTCAAAAGAAAGTGCAAGACCCTGTGCTTCCTTTTCAGGTTGTGCTTTAAGATTATCGTAAAATTCCATAAGGGTAGGAATTTTTTCGGGATTGAAGTCCTGCAAGTATTCCGCATAGGTTATATTCAGACAACGGTCAATGATAGTCTTTTCCTTTGCCGTAAGTCCCTGCTTACCTACAAGACATTCACAAAACGAAAGAATAAAATCAGACTTCATAATGAGAGGGCTTTCATCATCGGAATAATCCTTTGACATATCAAGAGGATTGATAAAGTTTGCGGACGCAGGTGAAACACTGATCGTTTCGCCGTTCAGAGCTTCCACAAGGTTTGTGTATTCTCGTTCAGGGTCGATGATGATAATGTCATCGTCCGTTGCAAGAAATACGTTAAGCATTTCTCGCTTCGCTGAAAAGCTCTTACCGGAACTGGGAGAGCCGAGAATAAAGCCGTTAGGATTCTTCAGCATAAGCCTATTGAAGATAATCATATTGTTGGAAAGTGCGTTTAGACCGTAATACATTCCGTTCTGCTGGGTTATTTCCTTTGCGGAAAACGGAAGAAACACCGCTGTACTTTCTGTTGTAAGGGTTCTGCGGATATTAAGAGTACAATTACCGAGAGGAAGAACGGATTGCAGCCCCTTTTCCTGTTGAAAATTCAGCGTTGATACGGAACAGATATGCTTTCGTACAACAACTTCAATAGTTTCGGTATTATTCTCCAGCTCGTCAAATTCCTTTGCTGTAACCATAATGATTACATTATTAAGGAACATTTTCTGATTTTTGGAACGGAGGTCATCAAGAAGTTCCTCGGCTTCAATAAGGCTGTGCTTCAAATCTTCATTGATTACATCGGAGGTGTATCCCGACTGAATTGCCTTTTTCTCTGCCTGCAATTTATTCGCTCTCATAGAGGTAAGCTGATGATTTACGATTTTCAGAGCCTTGTAAGGGTCAACGGGAGCAATGTTCACTGACACCATAACATCAAGGTTTGTATTTGCAATATCTGTAAGAAGATTATCCTTCAGACTTGCAGGCATATCCTTGATGAACATTGTACGGGCATACTTGTCATTCCACATAAAGTAATCCTTTTTGAACTCAAAATAATCGGGACAGCAGTACGCTCTTTCTGCCTGACGCTTAAAGTCCTTATCATCGAACTCACGGATTTTTTCATCAACATTTCTGAAAATATCTTTGAGAAGATTAATTCTCTCATTGCTTGTGAGTGGTGTAATGATAGAACTGATTTTCTTGAAAGCGTTTGCAAGCTCCAAGTCGATAGTTACAAACTTTGCCTGTGCCGCTTCAAGGTCAGCCGCCTGTACCGTTACGGTCAGATACTTATTGCGGATAATACCGTTCTGTCCCTGTTCCATCTTCTCAACCAGCATATCGTTATAAACGTCGATATAGTGGTCGAAGCTATCACCCTTGTGACGGAGCAGAACCATTTTATTGAAATCCTCCTTATTCACACGGTTGTTGTGAACCGTAATCTGAATGTCGGCGGAAGTGTCAAAGGTATTGATAACGGAACAGTATGCAAGGAAAATCGCTTCCTGTTCCTCCTGCTTTGCGATAGTGTAATTCACATCTTCAAAACGGTATGTATTGCTGAATTTATTTTCATCAACCTTGAAAAGATACTTGTCGCAGACACGCTTATATGGGAGCGTCTTCTGCGTTGTTTTCGGTACAACACGCTTATTCTTTGTTCGCTTCTTTTTAGGCTTTTTACGCTTCTGCTTGTTAAGACGGATTGCGTCACGTTCCTTTGCAGAGAGCTGTGAAATATCGCTATCATCGGTCAACTTCTTCTTTTTGTTTTTCATAAAGTAGACAACCGCCGCAACTGCTGAACCGAACACACCTGCAAGAAGCAGGAAAGCCGCTATGCTGTTGCTCTGATTAGGAGCTTTTTCGGCAGCTTCGGGAACAACGGTAATTGCCGATGTTTCCGCAGAGGTAAGGGCTTCAAGAGTTGTAACCTCCGTTACCGTTTCGCTTACCCCTGTTTCCGACAAAACCGACGATACTGCTGCTTCTGTTCCCTCGGCTTCTGATTCTTCGGGAACTTCCGCAACTGCTGTAACTGCCATCTCTGTTTCTGCCTGCAAGGATAATTCTTCTGTATGCGTGAACTCATCACTATGTACCTCCGTTATAGTTGTAAGCTCCGTTTCGGGAGCAAGATATTCTGTTCTTGAATATACGGGAACCGACTTTTTTGTTTGTGCTTCCGCAGCTTTGGCGGTCGTTTCAGCCACCGTTGTCTGCCAAACCTTCGTCGTTGTTTCGGGTTCGTCTGCATATATTTCAACAGGAACTCCGTCCTCGTCAAGTATTTCATCTTCGTAAACAAAATTATCCACGTCTGATACCTGCCTTTCTAAAAAATCTTTTTACTGCCGATTTTCTTTCCTTTTCCTCAATTTCAGCCGCCAGCTCGTCCGATATGTATTCATTGCGAAGCTCCATAAAAATCGGCTCATAGGAATACACTCGTTTCTGCGACGTGAAATTGTGATATGTGAACTCAACGGCAAACTGCTCAAAGGTCATATCATTGTAACGGAAAAAGCCTGCAAGCATAAGCGGTGCGGCAATAAGAATTACCAGCCACGACAACGCTTCCTGCGGCAAAAATTTATTGCCAAAGATATACAGTGGGACACAGATAAGGAGTGCCACGCCTGCACAAATACATTGCCGAAGCGTTAAACCGAAAAACAGCTTTTCACGGTAGTTTTTAATCTCTTTCGGAATACGGATTTCAATCATAATTGCCATCCCCCCAATCCTTTGTTGTCTGCCTGTCCTCGAACTTGGACAACGTGTACGCAAGGTACACACCGCTTACCAAGCCTATGATTATAAAAGCGACAATAATAATCTCAAACATCATCGGAATACCCTCCTTTGACAGTTATTCAGGTTCCCTTTCTCTTACGGCGGATAACACATACCGCCGTACAGATACCGCCTGTGATTACAGCAATTCCTACTGCAATCATTACAACAACACATTTCTTTTTCATCATAAAAGCTCCTTTCAGCTGACCCATTCCACGATTTTGCAGATTATATATATAATGGATACCGTTCCTGCAATAATCATCGTAATGGGATAAATATCTTCGTAGCGAATTTTCATAGTATTATCCTTTGCTATGCACCGACAGCCTGCCTTGCCCATTGTCCGCTTTTAGCAACGCCCAATGCCAGAGCAAGTGCCGTTATTGTTATTCCCATTGAATCCGTTCCTCCCAGCAGTTCCGCAACCTGTGAAAAGGCGTAGAACATTACAATCACCACAAGCCCTTGCAAACAGACAGCCGCATAGCTTTTGATAAAAGCCTTTGCGCTATCGTGCCAGCTTTCGCCTGCAAATGTTGCAAGCGGAATGGGAGAAATTACGGTATATACGATAATTTCAAACAATCTGCCGATAAGGATAAGATTTATTACCCAACAAGCGCCCATAAGAATAAAAACGTCGGCATTGCTTCAAGATATTTCATAAGATAATTAAGGTTCAGAAATCCTGCGTCCGCAGGCTGAGCAATTATAGCGTCGGTGTTGAATGATGACAGAAATCCGTAATTCGTTTCACCCAGTGTTTCCGCTATGGAATTAAAGCCGTTAAACAGAATACCCATAATTCCTCTTGCATTCTGAACTATCACCTTAGCAAGAATAAACTTGAAAAACAGTTTGAACACCTGCTCATAGCTTTGTATTTTCAACAGCATAGCGTCATTACATAGCTGTATCGCAAAGAACATTGATACCAGTACGAGAGCCACACCCTCTACTGCTGTCATAGCTGTATCGATTACCGTAATACTGCTGTCAAATGGAGATATTGTCAGGGCATTTATAGCGTTATCAAATGTGTAGTTTATTACGTCGAGCCAAGTTCTGACCCATTCTTCAATGGTTGCCCATTCAATCATTGTCCCTGTCAGCTCCTTTCAGTAAATTTCGGAAAAGCCTCTGCCACTGCGGAAGCTTCTCCGAAAAGGCTTGCACTTACGCTGTGAACATATCGTAAGCCTTTGCAACAGCGAATACGATGAAGCCTGAAGCAAGGCACATAAGACCTCTTGTCTTACCGTCGGCGGAATCGTCCTTGAAGCCCATAGCAAACTGGACAGCACCGATGAAGCAGATAACAAGACCGATTCTTGCTACCCAGTCAACGATAAACTCAACTACTGTGTTAAAGGTTTCAACACCCTCGGAAGAGGCTCCATCAGCCGCAAAACAGGTAATGCCCATACAGGACATCGCCATTGTTGCAGCCATAATACCTGTTGTAATTCTGCTGATTGAGCGCATTCTCTTTGCTTCACGCTGTTCGTCGGTAAGCTGATTATTAGGCGTGAAATCCTCCTTGAGATTGGTTTTCATCTTAATCTGCTTTCTCTTGATAGAAGCCTTGAAATCTGCGAACTTGTCCTTAATAAATGTAATAATTCTCCTCATATGTAAACTCCTCCATAAAATTAAATAACATCGAAATTGTCGAGATAGCTCTCGTCTGTTACCTCTGTAAAAGGCGGTTTCAAATTCGGCTCTACCGTTACTACCATTTCGGTATTATCAAGATTTGCAGGTACAAAGCCGTGCTTCGGGTCTTTTGGGAACTCCTTTGCACCGATGAACGTATGCACCTGATTGCCGATTATATCTTCAATGGTGACAGACTGCTCATAATTTTGGTCGGGAGCTTCTTCACTTGAAGTTCTACGGTCTGATATTTCCGTTTTGATAACGAAATTGCCGCTTGTGCTTTCTGAATCCTCAACAGGTTCGGAATGTAAATCATCGTTTTCCTGCTCATCGTAATAGCCGTACTGCACCGTCTTTATGTCACTTATCAGGTAGGCATTATCCCTGTCCCAATCCTCCAACAGCTTGTAATTCGGGTGTTTTTCAATCACGAATTTATTGCAGAAAAACGGATAGATACCACGAACGAACAGAATACACTCGTTATCCTTCATAACCTTCAGCTCGTCCACTGTCATAAGCTCACGTCCCAAGATACCGTCGTTTTCAGAGGTAGAACCGTTTCTGCCCCTTGTACGGTTATGGGAACGGGTATCAATAGTTTCCTTGCCCAACGTTTTGGAAACGTGTTCAAGCGTAGTCAGCTCCTGACCGCCCAAAAATAACAGGCTGTCGCAGTTACCGAGTACGTTTTCCCAGCTATCCTTATACATCTTTTTAAGCTGCGAAAGGTTCTGAATAATGACATTTGCTGAAATCTCCATAGAACGCATTGTTGCCAGAAGTTCCTCGAATCGAGGGATAGTACCGACGTTTGCGAACTCGTCCAGCAGACAGCGGACGTGAAAAGGAAGTCTGCCGCCGTGCTTAAAATTTGCTCTGTCATACAGAACATCGAAAAGCTGTGTGTACATCATAGCCGCCAAAAAATTGAAAGTATCGTCTGAGGACGGAATAATGATATACATTACGGTCTTTTCATCACCTATCATTTCAAGGTGAATGTTGTCACAGCAGGTCAAGTCCATAACTTCGGGAATGTTGAACGCCTGCAATCTTACCGCAGTAGAAATAAGGATAGATTTTGCTGTATCGCCTGCCGCCTTTTTGAAATCCTTGTAATATTTCAGGCACATATACTGGCTTGCAGGCTTTGCTGATTTTGCAAGGTCAATGAGGTTCAGACTCTTGAACTGCTCATTGTGTTCGGCTTCCTCTGTCTGATATTTTCGGGAAATTCAAGTGCGTCGAAGATAAGGTCAAGGTCGGATTGATAATCGTCGCTGCCTTCTTTAACCTCTGCCTTTTTCAGAAGCTTCATAACCTCTGAAAAATTCTGCATTGATTTATCCTCGCACTCAACAAGATAGAAACAGAGTGCCGCTAAAAGTGCCTTTGTGGAGTCATATAGCAATAGGTAATTCTTTGAAATAATCTCTGAATTTTCCCCTGCTCCACACCGTGCGTGCGACTTTCACCGCACACGGCGTTCCATCGGTATTGCATTTTTGTCAGATTAGTGTAAATTTCAAAGCGTTTGAAACTTATATTGCGGTATTACCCGCCGATTTGCGTAATTTATTGATTTTATTCAGCATTGTATTGTTCGGATTTACCTTTTCAAGGTAATAACTAATCGTTTCGTCGGAAGTTGCATGTATCAATTTATGAACATCACTGTGTATGATTACAAGATTTCCATACTCGTCTGTTCCGCCCTGATTTACCGGTTTTATATGATGACAATGGATTTCATCTATCCATAAGTCTTTTCCTGTTACCGCACATTTTCCGCATTGCGCCGCATAAAGTGAAACTCGGTTGTCCATATATTCAACGCTTCTGTTTGGTATTTGTGCTGTTGCCAGCATATGTAATACCGTTGTCTTGAACTCATTGAATTTCAGGTTTTTATGAATTTCCTCTCTCCCTTCTTCGGTATATTTGCAGATAATTGATTTCTTGTACATAGGATTTTTAGTTTGTATATACCCTATCGGACATACTGCAATACCGCCGATATATCTCACCTGTTTGCTTGCGCCATAGTTTTTTCGAACATAATCACTTTTTATTGTGCCGTTTTTTTTGACCCTGTCCCGTAACCTGTTTCTCATCAGACTGTTTATCCGAAATTGTATTTTGCGACAATCAGTATTTACGTTTGTCGCATAGCGGTAGTAATTATGTATTCCCCATACCATTGAGTTATATAGACTCACCGCCAATGCTTCCTCTTTATCGTTTTTCGGATATTCGATATATTTTATCTGATTTGTCAGCTTTTCCGTTTCTCGTTTCAGAGCCTTTTCCGACATATGCGACCCGACTATATATTTGCCGCCTTTAGGAATAGCTTTTATCCGAAATCCAAGAAAATCGGAATAGTTCCTTTTGAGATTGACAACCTTTGACTTTTCTTCACTTACTTGCAGTTTCAGCCTATCATTCAACCATTGCTTTACGGCAATGAAAACTTTGTCGGCGTCACTACGTTTTCTGCAAAAAATTTTAAAGTCGTCAGCATATCTTATGATATACATTTCTTTGAGATTGCTGTGTTTACGCAAGGACGTATATTTCTTTCCATTATCCATTGAGCCGTTTTTTTTATAGTGAGTTTTTGCTGTTTTGGTCGGAATGGTTTCCCATTGCCCCGATACCCACCAGTCAAGCTCATTCAGAACGATATTCGCTAAAAGCGGTGATAGTATACCACCCTGCGGCGTTCCTTTTTCAGAATAGATGATGCTTCCGTTCTCCAAAATAACAGGAGCTTTCAGCATTTCCTTTATGATACATATTAACTGCTTGTCCTTTATTCCCATTGTCCACATTTGCTTTATCAGCTTTGCGTGATTGACATTGTCGAAAAAGCCTTTAATATCAACGTCAACAACATAATGTAAATTCATTTGCTGTATCATTTTATAGCATTGTGCCAAAGCGTGTTCCGCTGACCTGTTAGGTCTGAAGCCGTTGCTTCTTTCGTGAAATTTTGCTTCGCAAATCGGCTCTAAAACCTGCAAAATACATTGCTGAACAAGTCTGTCAATTATTGTGGGAATACCTAACGGACGTGTGCCGCCGTTTGGCTTTGCAATCTCTTTTCTTCTTACGGGTTTAGGTTTGTAATACGCTAATTTTCGCTGAATAATTTCAACATATTTTTCGGCATTAAGCTTTTCGATATCCTTTATTGTGATACCGTCTGTTCCTGCCGTATTACTGCCTGCGTTTCTCTTGATATTTCTGTATGCCAGCCTTATATTATTTTCGTCACGGATTATATCCATAAGATTAGTGAAAACTTCTCCTTGTTTGCTGTGTGCATACAACTTATCAAAAACTTCCTGCAGGTTGTAATATTCTGAATGTCTTAGTTTCTTTTGCTTTGTCATAGGCAACGCCCCCTTTCGGGATTGTTTTTCTTAGTCTTACGGGAAGCTATGAATTTTTACACCTATAACTATTTTTGCAATATCGACTTGTGGCTGTCCCTCCGTTTCCCATTACAGAAAACATCATCGGTAATGCCACTGCTTTGCCCACAATTAAAACAGCTTATTATTCTTCGTCTGTACCGCAATTTGCGTATTGTAGGCTGCCACGTTCCGAAAATCCTATCTTTACATATGCACTTAGGTATCTGCTATGAGCCTGACCGCTTGACTTTGCCTGTAACAAAGTAAGGTATTTCATATTTTGGACTTTTACTTTACCTCACGGTCTTGTTTTTTCAACACCCGATACATTTCTGTACCGTCCCATTATAGACCCGTACATTCGCAGTTTCGTCAGACGTTTCCGTCATTCTTACCATATACATTTTATAGACCTCCGACATATAGGATACACCATTCACCTCTGAACAGCTTTCGTAAAAGCATCTCTTTCTTACGGTATCTCTCTGCCGACTTTACCGAGCTTACGACAAAAGCAGTTTCCTGCTAATGCCGTTCGGAGTATCAAGGGAGGCGTTTCCGCTCGTTACTGCTTCATTCCACCTCTTGGATTTTCAGTTCTCCTATACAGAACTGTTACGCTCTTTTATTTATATAGTGCCGTATCTTTTCAATACGGAACGTGTCGCATCCCAGAACTGATCGCCTCCACCGCCGCCCTCCTTTGAGGTATTCTTCATCAAGACGTTTACCATCTTGATTACAGCAGTTGCACTGTAATTTCCGTCAACATCATAAATGTAGTTGAACGGGTTGTAGTTGTGAGAATGAGCCATATCAATAAGGTTGAATACCTTTATTTTATAGCCGTAGCTCTCCAGCATTTTTCCCGTAGAGCGAAGAAGCTCGCCTTTAGGGTCTGTGCAGACATAGCTTGTGTTTGCCTGCATAAGGTTCGGCTTTACATAGAAACGGGATTTACCCGAACCTGAACCGCCGATTACCATAACATTGAGGTTTTTCCTCGTCTGCCTTGTGTTAAGTGACATTTTCACATCATTCGTAAGAATAATGTTATTGTCCATAACAAACTCGCCCTTTTTCGGCTTAGGCTGGTCACGAGGTTTCTTTTCACCCTTTTTCCTTTTAGGCGGCTTGTCCAGAAGCGAAGCTATTTCTTTCTTATTTGCCCACCTTGAAGAACCGTGTTCCTCGCCCTTTCGGTGAAACCTCTTCTTGCCTGTTACTTTCATAAGGACGTAAAGACCGATACCGAAAGCAGTAAACAGAGGGAACATTAAAGCATTGCCGCCAGCCTTGACTTGTTCAAAAACAAGCTCGGTATCCATAAGGGTTGTTTCCAAGCTATTCGCAAGGTTATCGAAATCAACCTTGCCTTCCTCATCTGATGAAAGGTCAAAACACGCTCCCAGCGAAGCCGCAAAATAAATTACGAATACGGCAAGCACCGCATAAATGCTGATTGTAACGAAATCAGGCTTTTTTGCTACTCGGCTCATTTGCGTGACCCCCTATCCAGCTTCTTATGCTTGATAGCGTCGGCTGTCAACGCTGCCTTTGCTTTAGCCTTTTTCAGCAGATTATTCACAATAGTCTGCTTTTTCGCTTTGTCGATAATTCTTTCAGCCTTTGCCGCTGTCATTCCAAAGCTGTCCATAAGCTGTTTTTTCGCCGTTTCTCTGTCAGACAAATCAAGTCTGACTACCGTAGAACCGCCACGCACCGTAAATGCGGATTGTGTTTCACGCTCAATAAGGTACTCTTTGAACTGAACCTGCTTCGGCTCATCGACAAAACCAAGCCTTTCGGCTTTTGTCATAATTGCCTTGACCGTTTCCGTATCCTCAACCTTTAAATGCTGACGGATACTTTTTTCAATCTCGGCTCTGTCCCGTGTGTTTGCAGAAAGGACAACAAAATGCCCTCGCTCATCGGTAATGGTGAGCTTCGGAGTATCCTCCTCCTGAAACTGCATTTTCGCAAATGAGAACTTATCCGTCAGAACATTCTCGTTTTCAAACTTGATGTCCTTTTCGTAATAAGCCATCTGCTCAAGCTGTCTTGAACCGCTTAAATAATATCCAAGCTGCTGGTCTGACAGCTTTGTGGTAAGTGCGTTCGCCGCTTCAACCGCTTTGACCTGACTAAACCCAAGCCGTTCCTGCAAGACACGTTCCACTTTGGATTTCGTACAGAAATTCATTGTGACCTTTTTGCCCTGCTCGGTATCGCTGAATGTGATTTTCAGCTTTCCTTTGGAATCTTTCTGAACATCAATCTCGGTTTTGGCAAGCTCGCTGTGGAGCTTTTTGAAATTCTCCACAGCCGCCTCCATCTGCTTTTCGTAAGCAGCACCGAAAATGCACTTGACTCCGTTCTGAGTTTCCATAAAATTCACAGGTATATCGTGGTCTGAACAATACATTTGGAAACCCTCGACCTGTTCCTTTTCAATGGTAATCATACGCTCGGTCTGCTCAGGCTGTTTCAGCTTCTCCCGTACAATATCCTGAACAATAGCATTTACCGCTTCCTTATCCTTCACATTAAAGAAAAGAGAAAGCGTGTTTTCCTTGCCATGTTCCTGTATCGCCGCAACAGGAATGTCCATTTCTTTTGCCCGTTTGAGAAATTCTCCGTAATCGTCCTTTGCAAAGGACGGGAGCATTGCGACCTCGCCGCCCTCCTTCAGCTTCTGGTATGTCACCTCGCCACCTGACAATACCTGCTGTTTTTCGAACTGCTTTAGCCGTGCGGCTTCTCGTTCCTTTTCGATTGCAACCTTGAGCATATCCAAAAGGATTTCGGTTGCCTTTGAAACGATTTGCGTTGACACGCTTACGCCTGCACTTGCTACATCATCTCCGTGCATATTCTCTGCCTCCCTTCTGAATAGTATGTGAAAGGAGCAGATTAACCCCTTTCACATATTCCGGTCACTCAGAGGGTGTTTTTATAACCCAAAGAAAAAGATTTGTAGCAAATTATAAATTGAAATGATTATTCAAGGCTATAATTGTACAACTTCGCCATTATCTCCTTAAATGTTCGTATACTTTTTGAAACTGCTGCTTGTGATACACCTTCAAGCTCTGCAATCTCTGCTTCCGTGAATTTATGCAGATAATACATCATTCCACGCTTGTAAACCTTATCGTCAAAAAACTGTTTAAGGTATTCCAAGTACATATCGCTATGTATACCCTCATCAGGAGCCTGTGTCACCATTCCCAGCTTCGCTTCGTAATCCTCATTGCCGAGATAGATTTTCTTCAATCCGTGCCTGCGCTCACGAGAACGCTGCCTTTCAGTTTCTTTACGAGCCGCCTCGAAAACCTCCAGCACATCATCTTCAACGATGACTGTAGTTTCCTGTGAACAGTTATTTTTATATACACTTGCGAGAACAAGGCAGTTTCTACCGTCCTCGGTCTTATATACTTCAACTTTGATTTCTTCATCTGACATAGTCGTTTCCTCCGAAATTTTGAATTTTTGTGTGAATCAAAATTTCGGCTTGGAGGAGAACGACATCGTTCCATACCTTTTAAATATGGAAGAACAAAAAATCCCCTGTCATACGGTATAAACCGCATAACAGGGGATAATACTAACATTTCATTATAAATCTGAACGCACAGTTCAGTATAAATGCTCACGAATCCCGTAACAACAGCTACGCTTTTTTTGAGCAATCAATATTTACTTTTATGCCTGTGAGATACGCTTATATTCGCTGCTTAAAATAGGCAGCGAAATGCAGGAATTACTCCAGCACATAAAAACCTCCAGTCCAAAAACTGAACCGGAGGGATTAAGACAGCAAAATGCTCCTCGTCACAATTCAGTTTTTTTTGACGAGGTAATTGCATATTCTATTTGAACCAACAGTACATCTTATTACAGAACCTTTATGCCATTATAATTTCGACAGATTTCTGTATAATAATATGTAACGGAGGTGAACTGCAAGTGCATACTGAACCTGAAACGCTCGGTAAAATCATCAAATCTGCCCGACAGCGTTCCGAACTCACAATGGAGGAGCTTGCAGAACGTATAGGCATTACCGAGCGATATTTGTATAGAATTGAAAACGAGGGCAAAAAGCCAAGCTATGATATTCTTTACAAGTTAATCCGAGAGTTGTCCATTTCACCGGACTTGATTTTCTACCCCGAGAAACCGTCCAAAGAATCCGAGGTAGAAAACCTTATCCGTATGCTTTACAACTGCGATGAGCGTTCTCTGGAAGTCGTCAAAGCAACTGCTAAATCCTTGATTGGTACAGCTTCGGGAAAATAACTGCGTACATACCAAACAAAAAGAGCCGATGAACTATGATTTCTCACGTTCATCGGCTCTGCATCTTTGTGTCTGGCTCTCTGATAACTGTAACTATAAAATTTTTAGCTTCAATTAAATGTTCTTGTTTGCACTTCGGGCAGTAGAGAGGATAGTTTATTAAAATGGTATCCTCTCTTATTCGGTCACGAGTTTTGCCGCCGCAGGTTGGGCAGATAATCCATGCTGTGTTTTGCGTAAGTGGTTCTCCATTAAGATTGTTTAGGAATACATATGCTTTTCCACCATTTGTTTTTTTATCTATTATCTCCATAAAAATCTCCGTAGAATTTAAATTCTTGCATGCTTTCAAGCTCTCCACAAGACTAAAATTTGTCTCTTAGTTAAACTCCTCGGCTTATTGCTATTATCAGCAAATCAACCGACAACTGCTTTTTTCGCTCATTTGTACAGGCAGATATTTTATTCATAACGCTGCTCCTTAATTTATTTAATGTCGTTTCTTTTCTCGGTTTCAGTACAATTTGCCGTCAACTTTGAAAGCAAATCACCCATTTTTATCGGGAATAAGTAACAGCTCATAATCTGCATTTTCTGATTAAGGCTGTGACAAATAATAAAACGCTTTGAATTGATATGCTTTGCAAGTTCGTATCCAACCTTCTCGGGCAATGCCTTAAATTCATCAGGTACAGGAAGCGGCGAGGCGGATTTCGTTCTTGTAAGAGGCGGGTGCATAATGTGAAAAGTGATGTTATCCTTTGCATATTCAATCCGCAGACATTTTGCCAATGCCTCCAACGCACCCTTTGTCGAACTGTAGGGGGAAATATTCACAAAGCCCGTTACTCCCACAGCTGAGCTTGTAAAAATAACCTTGCCTTTCTTCTGCATGCTCATATAAGGCACAACACTTTTTACAAAACGCAGTGCTCCGAAATAATTGACCTCAAAAACATCTTTGTATGTATCAAAATCTGTGTCAGCTTCGCTCTCAAATGTACATTTGCAAGCATTGTGCACAGCAATATCAAACGTGCCGAACTCCGCAGCAGTTTTATCAACCGCCGTCTTTACCTCGTCATAGCTTCTCAAATCCACCTTGTGATAAATAAGGCTGTTACTGTATTGTTTCTTAAGTTTTTCGAAACTATCGGTTTCAATATCCAAAACCGATACCTTGTTTCCGTCAATAAGCAGCTTTTCCGTCATATAGTAACCAATGCCTTGATTTGCTCCTGTGATAATGATATTAGCCATTATTGCCTCCGATTTCCATAAAGAACAGTTGAATATGCTTGTATGCCACAGCACAAAAAGCCGCTTTGTTTTCTTCGGTCAGTTCTCCGCTGAACAGCCATTTCTGTGCATAAAAATAAATGGGAGAGTAATATTTTATCGCAAGATACTTGCTGTCACCATTTGGTATTACACCCATGCTTATCAAGGCTGAAAAGATTTTACTCTGAAAGTTTAACGGTTTATCCAACAGCCATTCCTGATACAGCTTACGAACATCGTCATTGTTGAACTGCTCAATCAGCATAATACGCATAACCTTGTTGCAGAAAGCGTCCATAAGATACTGCTCAAAAAAGTATCTTGCAACCGTATTAATGCCATCAGAAAAAGAATTCTGCCCGTCAGTAAGTCCGTTTTCAAGCTGCGACATTATACTATTTGCAGTTTCAGCAAATCTGTTCAGCAGCTCGTCAAAAATGCTCTGCTTATTTTTAAAGTGGTAATAAACGGAGCTTTCCTTTATCCCTACCTGCTTGCATATATCCCTTATTGATACTGCGGTATAGCCTTGCTTTGAAAACATATCCAAGGATATTTCCAGGATTTTTTCTTTTGTACTGCTCATATAAGCCTCCTCGTCTAACAGATGTTAGATATATTATACATAACATCTGTTAGATTGTCAAGAGGCTTTTTAAAATTTTCCCAATAAATAATGCCGATGAACTGTGTTTTCTCACATTCATCGGCTCTGCACCCTTGTGTCCGGCTCTTTGATTTTAACATCAAGAAAAAAGGCAACTATAGAAAACATATTGGTATCATAGTCAAAAGATAATATTAATTTTGTCAATGTATCTCTTAACTCTTCTTTACCCTTTTCACTTATTGAATATACTGTACGAAATGGCATATTTCCGTTTTTTTCAGATGCACCAACAATTAATCCTTTCTTATCCAAGGTTCGTAAAGTTGCATAGTATCTATTAATTGTCAATACCATAGGTGCTATAAAATAACTAAAGGCTGTTTATTTTAAAATAAAGTATATCTTATGGCACGATTTATACAAAGATAACAATTTGCATAAATTCTATCTTGACCTTATAATCAGCACTCAAACCTAATGCGAATTTTACTTTATGATAACAAAAACCGCCCGAACTTATAAAAATTCGGACGGTTTCAATATCAAAATCAAAAATAAACAACAAATCCGAACACATTCTTAGTGACGAAAGTGTTCGGATTATGCGTGATTGGCTCCCCAGCGCAGAGGGAGCACAATCCGCTGAGGAGCTATCTGACACGGCTGAGAGCGGTATATCAACGCTTTTGCCGTCCTTGTCCTTGAAAATGACCGTGAGCTTGTCGTCGTAAACATACACCTTTGATATCATGATGTCGGCGATAGATTTCTTGCCCTCGGTGGTGTTGATATCGGTTGCGAGGATATCATCTATAAACACAGTGATCTGCTCCACAGAGGGGACGTTGTCGGTCATCGCCTGAGACAGCCTGAGGGCGGAGCTGAGCTGCTCCTTGCGCTCTTCCAGCTCCCTGACCTTATCATAAAGCAGCTGATTTCCGCCTGTCTGAGCTATGGCGTTCACAACGTTCTCAGCCTGCTTAGTGCATTCGGTCAGCTCCTTTTCCAGTTCGGCGGGCGCATACTCATTTCGGACCGTCTGCAAATACATCTGATAAATGGTCTCGGCAGTCTCCGCCTTGTCCATCTGCTCAAACGCCGACCGTGCTGCTCTGCACACCTCGTCTTCTATCAGATATTTATTCTCCAGCTTCTTGTGGCAGCCTGACTTTTTTTGCACGCCGTTACAGCGGTAATAATAGTGCTTGACCCCGTTGCGTCCTGTGCCTGACAGCCCGCTCATAGGCTCTCCGCAGTGACCGCAGTATAATTTGCCCGACAAATAATAGTCGGCTTTGGCGGTGTTCTTGGCGGCTCTCTTGCGGTTGGTTATCAGCTTTTCTCTTACAGCCTCAAAAACTTCATTGGGTATCATCTGCGGTATTCCTCCCTCGATCACTATATCGTCGTATTTGTAAATGCCTATGTATTTTTCATTAGCTAGCATATTGTAAAAACTATTTGTGGTAAACGGTCTGCCTCGGCGGTTGCGATAGCCCTGAGAGTTCAAATGATTGGCTATGTCGGTGAGCCTCTCCCCCTCTGCGTACATCCTGAACACAGTTTCGGGTATAATTCGGGTCTCATCATCAATGACCAACTTCTTGTCAACGACCTTGTAACCCAGCGGGATATGTCCCGTGGTCTGAGCCTTCATTGCCGACTGGCGCATTCCTCGGATAGTCTTTTCCCGAAGATCGGCGCTGTAGTATTCGTTTATTGCTTCAATGATATGGGTCATCATCTGACCGCTGGCATCGTCCCCGAAGCTCTCCATGACGGACAGCAGCTTCACGCCGTTTTTAGCTAAAATCTGACGGTTTACGGCGCTGTCTATGGTGTTGCGTGCAAAGCGGTCAAGTTTCCACACAATAACACTATCCCACTTGTGCATGGCGCTTTCATGAAGCATCTGCTGGAAGGCGGGACGATCATCGTTTTTGCCCGTCATAGCTCGGTCTATGTATTCCCGCACGACTGTTATATCGTGCTGCTTGGCGTAATTGTAGCAGTCGTATAGCTGTCCTTCAATGGACTGCTCCGTCTGCTTGTCGGACGAATACCGGGCGTATATTACGGCGGTTTTCATTTAATTCCTCCTGTGCTCATCTTTTCGGGCGTTTTTTATTTATCTCTTGATATACATAAAAATATATGATATAATATAAATATACATATATTGCTTTGTGGGAGGCTTTCAGATATGCTTGAAATATTACAATTTATTTTCAGCAGCTTTTGGATATGGATAGGATTTACTATTATCCTAAGTATTATTTTGTATTCAACGACAATTTTGATTGATCAACTGCTCCAGCTTAAGAAAGCTTCTGTTGCTGTAATCCGCAAAGAAGTATTAAAAACCTCCTTGAATGATATACAAAATGATATCACAATGTCCTCTTATCACAAAGTTCTTATGGCAGAATTTTTGATACGTATGTCAAAAAGCTGTAAAAAGCTTTCAGATAGCGAAATAAAGTTGATTATTGACAAAGCATTTGATATAAAGTGAGTTTGTTATATTCGGTTTGCTTCATATCCAAGCTTTTTATAATGCTCAATCAATTTATCAATAAGCATTAAGTTTTTATTTGGCCTTTGATCATTATATAATATATTCACTAATTGACACCCACTTTTAGTTAATTCTACTACACCTAAATTCAATTCTTTTTTTACTGATGATTTTATTTTTATCTTTTCGTCAAAATAATTCATATTAAAATCTACCTTCAATTTTTCACGCTGGCATATACAAAATGTAGCGTTTCTCGATGAATGATAAGTAATAAGTCCTAAGCTTTGCATTTGATTTAATGATACATGATTAATTAAATTCTTGTCATAAATACCGCAATCACCCCAAAGATTAACATTGTCACTGTCAAAATAATAGACAAAAACGGGAAGATTAAAAACTCCAACAGCATTTATCATAACAGAATTCGCACAAATATAAGAGAAAATTTCCGCATCATTATATTCCATTACTTGTAGAATAGAAAGTAGCTTTTTATCAACTGATTTCTTATCCTCACATTTACTTGCGAGGATTTTTGCCCAAATATGCTGCATTTCTTCATCAGATACATTTTTAGCTATATCACTAAACATACCGAACCATTCACTTTCATTGTCAAGTTCAGATTCATCTAATGATGAGCCTTTGTCTTTTAACATAATGTCAGCAAGTTCATATACTGAATATAAGTTTTGCATTTGCTTTTTCAACGGTTTTGCATTATACAGCAGAGCCATTTTTTCGGGTGTTGATAATTTATCGCTATTTTCAATTTCTTTTATATAAAGCTGATTAGCCTTTAACCCTGGTATATTATCATTCAATGCGTTAATAAGTCTTTCACTTAAAGACAAGGCTTTATCCACCGTACTTATGCCTTTTTCAATATCTTCGGTTTTCATTTTTATCCTCCTCTCTCCCCGTTCGGTGCTGCAACATCGAGCGGGGATGTTTATTTATAAATCAAAGATTTCCATTATCGGATCTGCTGGCTGCATCATCATCTTTCTGATACCATATTCTGAAATATGTAAGGGTATCATTGTCCTTTGGTGTACCGATAAAAAGTGATATTTTAGTATCACCGGAATACCAGATAAGATCATACAACGGGCTGCCGTCTTCACCTTTTCCATACTTTTCTGTCAATGTGTCTATTATTGACTTCTGGAGAGCTGCCGCATCATCGGGCATAAGATCAGGACTGCCATATACAGCCGAATATAAACCGTCAGATACATCAAAAGCATATGTCAAATCAAATTTCTGACCGAACATATCAATGTTTTTATAGCGCAGGCTTTTATTTTCCTTTTCACTATCAAACTCAGCAGTTTCGGAGGATTTCACTTCGCCTATTGACATACCCCATTTAATATTTCTGATAACGCTGTCACTGCTCTGCTCCTCTTCGGACACGGATTCGGAAACAGTCACCTCGGTATTTGGTGCTGCTTCACTGCCGCACGCTGAAAAAACTGACATCACACACATGACTGCAAGAACAGCTGATATTATTTTTTTCATTGAGTACACTCTCCTTAATTTGTCAACCATATTTTCATCTCCTGAACATTTCCTCTCTCCCCGTTCCGTATGGTTCGGGGGATTTTTTATTTCATTAAATCATCGATTACCTTATTATTTGATAATACTATGATGACATTTAAGCCAGAAGCTGACGTTAATGTTATTTCTCCGCATTTGCAGATATTAAGTTTTTTATTATCCTTAAATCGTTTGTCTGGACTGCCATTGCGATTTACATATTTCCATGTATATCCTACTATCTCAGAGTCGGAGCAAACTTGTGCACCAGTGATGTTACGCTTGGAATACGATATTTTTATATCAACATAATTTACAGCGCCTATTTTTCCGCTGCGTATAATCAGTAGTTTATCAGGAAGAAAGACCAGTTTTTCTGAAAACATATTTATACAACATATATCGATGTTTGTGCGCATAAAGCGAGGACATCTATGTGTCATTGTCAATGGTTTTAAATTTACAACAGTATTTGCGCCTGAGTGATATTTTCTATCTGTTACAGCTGTTGATGTAATTTGCTGCCATTTCCCTCTGCTTGTATTTACAAAATCCCATGATGCACAATAGTTATTATAATTTTCGCTGGATTCGGCATCGAGATTATAATCCATATCAACAACAGCGAGAAGCAGGATTGCAATAGACACCGCTAAAAAAGCAGCGATAGATATGTACATTATAACGGGGGAAAAAGAAAATCGGTCATATAACCCCACGGATATACAGGGACCGAAGATAGCCAAAATAATGGCGAGCATCTGCGAGTAATAGGCGATTTTAAGACGTTTTAATAAATCATCATATTCAGCTGGCTGAAAATTAGTTATATCTGCACTTGTGGTATTTGATGTAACGCCAAGCCCTATTTGAATGTTTTCGGTTTCTGGCGATGGTTGTGACGCATGGGACGGCCTTCCGCCGCCTTTTCGCCCCTTGCTGCCTAAAGTATAATAAAGACCCGTGCCTGGTATGGTTATTCTGCTTGTAACTCGTCTGTGAGGGCTTATGGTTGTTCTAAAGCCCTTTGTTCCAATACTATAGCCTATGCCTGAACTACTAAAATTTATTCTAACGCCACAGCCCAATTTTACGCTTTTTCTGAACTTAAGTCCCATAAAATCACGTCCTTAGTTAGTATTGTTATATTTTACATAGCCTCGACTTCTTCAAGCGATGCACAAATATTATCGAAGTCATCTCGGCGTATATGTTCCAGTTCATGTTTGACTGCCTTTTTCTGTTCTTCCCACGACAGGTGAGAATTTATGTAAACATTATAAAATCCGTCAGAATCTAAAACTGTTACGCCTTTGATGGTGTACGGCAAGTCTATATATCTGATTATGTAATCAATCATTCTCACCATTCCTCAGAGCTTCAATGATTTTTACAGTTTTCATTATATCCTCTTTAGTTGCTTTTTTGCTGGCACTAAAGAGGATTTTCATTTCCGGGCGGGTTCGGAGGCTGTCAACAATTTCTCTGACTTCATCGTCTATAAATAATGGTTCTCCGTGCTCGTCATAGGCTTTGACATTATCGGTATCTATCCCAAGAAGGTAGTCTGTTGACACTCCAAAATACTCTGCGAGTTTGCTCATGGTGGTTGTGCTCAATTCTGCTGACCTTCCTTTTTTGAGGTCTGTTAATGATCCTCGGCTTACGCCTGCTTCCTTGCACATTTTGGTTATGTTTATGCTGTTGGCTTCGCACAAATTTTCGATAGTTTCATACAAATTAGACATAATTATGCACCCGCTTTTATTAACCTTGACAAATTTATGCCGAATCGTAAATTTACTATTGACATTTACGCCGTGGCGTAATATAATAAAAATACAGTTTACGGCAGAACGTAAAAATATAATCTTGCAAATATATTATATTACATTTTCCCGTAACTGTCAATCGTGATATTTTACAATATGGGAGGTGTAATTTTGTCAGAATACAAGAAGCCGTTATGTGACTACGGTAAAAAGGTCAAGATTGCTCTTATGGAGCAGAACCACAAGCAGGAATGGCTGATATCGGAAATTAAAAGCAGATATCCCAATATTTATGTGGACAGTTCCAATCTGTACAAAATCCTTGTAGGGGATATTACAAGCGGAAAAGTCGTTTCGGCAATCAACGAAATTCTTCTGTGTGAAAATCAGGACAGATAAAGAAGGGAAGTGAGAAAATGGTAGAAATACATACCAACATCGCAGGTAAAAAAGATATATCAAGTGAAAAAAACAGCAGCTCAGATTGCGAAAAATGTATTTCCGAAATTCTGAACTGCTTGACAGCAAATCATATAACATTTGAGGTCTCATATGCAATCCTTGATGAGTGTAAAGAGCGAATACAAATTATAAGTGCTCAGACAACTTTGCCAAATCGACTTTAAACCTTTTTTTACCTCTATTAGTGTGGATTTCAATCCAAAGCTGAGAATTTAAAAAATCTGTTTTGGTAATGGAATCATCTGTCGGAACAAAGAAAAACCCTCCAATCGCTCCCATTCCAGTTATATTCTGTGGCAGCGTCAATGAATAGGTTGAATATTCTTCTGTAACCTTACCATTGGTTTTAAATTCAAAATGTCCTATACGCTCTGTTTCCCATTGGAATTCGTATTTTTGGCTGTTTATAATTAAAAACATTCGTGAGATTGATATTGGAACCCTCGATTTGTTTTCGATTGTTAGTTCAAAATATGTTGGATGACCGTCATGATTATCGCAAAATGCAAAGCTCTTTAAAACAAGCGTTATCTTAAATGAATTTGACGATATCAGATAAACAGAATTGATAACCGAAATAATAAATCCAGCCAATGCGACATACGTAGAGATATAATCATTAGATACAAATTCAAAAAGTTCATTCACAACTATTTCCTCCTTTTATATATGATTTATCATTATATTATACAGCAGGAGGTAGGTTAAGTCAACACATCGCATTATCTGTCCCGATTTCGGGACAGGAAGGAGAAGATTATTATGGACAAGAACTATCCCACCAGAGAAATGATGTCCGAAAGCGGACGCAGAATCATACTCGTGAACGAGCCAAGCCCTGAGCTTATGGCAAAATGCCTCAAGCGCATCATCGACAAGAAGCTGCTCGAAGCGGCTAAGGAAAAGGCAGGTGTAAAGTAATGAGCACATACAACGTATATGTTCACCTCAGATTTAGAAGCGGCGCATTTAACGATGTGTACAGCGTATCGGCTGGGTCACGGGAAGCTGCCGAAGCTAAGGCAAGGGACAGGATATTATCTGAGAACAGTCTTGACGATCTGATTGAGGCGGTTATCACTGATGTTTGCAAGGAGTGCTGATATGGCGAGAAAGAAGAAGTGTGATGCTTCTAAGGTCTCCAAAACCCCAAGCATCGAAGAAGTATGCCGCAGAGCAGGCGAGCTGGACATGACATACGGCAGATATGTACAGTCGCCCCAGTACATCATCGACACTGCGGACGACGGGTACTTTGCAAAGAAAAGAAAGGAGAAAAGCAAGTGATAGCAGTAATATTTGAGACAGCATATCATGTCTCCGCTGTCGGGATTGTCATTATATTAGCGATTTTCACGCTGTGCCAGTACATCGAAAATATTCGTCTTGCGAGCGAGAGCGATGATGACGAATAAAGAAAAAGCCGTGACGGCGGCAACCGTACACGGCAAAAAGATAAATAAGACAGCCTTATTATAAGGCATTTAGGAGGATTTGTCAAGTATGAATGATATAAAATATGTACTTATCGTATCGCAGTATTACTATTCTCACCACTGCTTCGTGGTTTCTGCCGATGAAGAAAACTACCGTGAAAAGGCTCTCTCACTCATTGAGAAGCTCGAGGACTACAAGCGCAATGACGATGATGAACGTCCGTATCATTACGGCGCAACCCGTGAAAATGCTTACACGGAAATCAGCGGACGCTGGAACGTCAACGATGCAGGCGATATTTACTTTATCCCCTGCAAATCGGTGACGGAGGCTTTGCAGAAATCCGAGGAATTCAATTCAGAGCTTAACAAGACGCAGTGGCTCAAGGGCAGAGGGTTAAAGGCTGCACAGCGCAAGATAATCGAAAAGAACATTGACGAGCATCATCTGTACAGCCGTATATCAAAAATTGTCGGCGAATGTTTTACAGCTTTGTGAACTGAACAGTGGGGGTAAATCCCCCAAGCCAACGAACAAATGTCACTTTTTGAGGAGGAATAAAAATGGAAATCACTATTGAACAGATTGCGGAATATATCCGCAAAGCGTCGATGTATGACGCTATTATCAATTACACAAAGGCGTCGAAGTATTTCAGCCGTGAAGATATTCTGGCGTTTGCGGGTGAGCATGACACCGCAGAAAAGGCGGAGGACATCACAGATGGAAATTTCTGATTTTTTGTGCAACAGCCGTGCTTTTCAGCGCTGCGAGGACAGATATCTGAGCGATGCGGAGCATGACGGCGCTGAGGACGATAACGACATAGAGAACGAGGAGGACGCAGAGGAAGATGACTGAATCGGAATACCGTTCTCACCCATCTGTAAGCCGCTCTGAACTCTGGAAGCTGATATCGGAAGGTCCCGAAAAATTCAATTATCTGCGTTCAAATCCTCAGCCTCCGACAAATGCGCTGATATTCGGACAGGCGTTCCATATGGCTATATTACAGCCCGAAATTTATGATGACAATTTTGCCGCTCCCCCTTCTTGTGACAGACGGACAAAAGCGGGAAAAGAGGTCTGGAGCGAATTTATCGCACTGAATAAAAACAAGGTGCTGATACCCAGTGAATGGCAGGAGCAGATCATGGAAATGAAAAATAAGCTGATGTCCGATTCATTTGTGCGTCAGCTGCTTTCAGGAGACCCTGAAAAGCCATTTTTCTGGACTGATAATCTTACGGGAGAGGGCTGCAAATGCCGTGCGGATTGTGTTACCGAAATAGGCGGTGCTGTATATGTTGTGGATCTGAAAACCACGGAGAATGCTGCAACGGACAAGTTTATGAAAAAATCCATTGACTATGGATATCCTCTCCAGGCTGCCATGTACTGTGAAGGCGTAAAACAGGCAACGGGCCGTGAATGCAGCTTTGTGTTCATTGCTATTGAAAAAACGCCGCCTTACGCAGTGAATATCATGCAGGCAGACGAGATTTACAGACAGTACGGTTATGATATTTTCAGGGAAGCATTGGGCATTTATCATGACTGTAAAATAAACAATAACTGGTACGGCTATCTCGGCAAATTCCATAACATAAATGTTCTGGGACTGCCGGCCTACCTTGCAAAGGAGTTTGAATAATTATGGAAAACGCACCCGTTACATATCAGAACAATGCGCCGCAGAATTTCGGTGCCAACGGAATTTCGGCAGGACTTGATAATATCAATCAGGGAACCGTGGCGATAGAATCAAGCCGTGCCATCGCAGAAGCACAGGGAAAGCTTGTTATTGCGAAGAGATTTCCCCGTGATGAAGTAAAGGCTTATGCTGACGTTATCAAGCTGTGCCAGCGAAAAGGAATTGCAGAAAAAGCTTTCTTTTCGTACAGCAGAGGCGGGAGCACCGTCAGCGGCGTTACAATTCGCTTTGCGGAAGAGCTTGCCCGCTGCTGGGGAAATATCGACTACGGCATAAAAGAGCTTTCGCAGGATAACGGCAAGAGCGAAATGCAGGCGTATGCATGGGATATGCAGACCAATACAATAAGCACCCAGAACTTTACAAATCCGCATATTCGTGAGGTCAACAAGACCGCAAAGGTGCTGACCTCTCAGCGTGATATTTACGAGAATAACGCCAATATGGGCGCACGCAGGCTCAGGAGCCGTATCCTTGCAATACTCCCCAATGATCTTGTTGAAGCAGCGGTAGAAGAGTGCAGAAAGACCCTTGCAGGAGGAAACGGCAAGCCGCTTTCAGACCGTGTCCGTGATATGGTAGTTGCTTTTGAAAAAATGGGCGTTACCAAAGAGCAGATAGAAGGACGGCTTAAGCATTCCGTTGACAGCATGACACCCGATGAACTTGTTGATTTTATCGACATTTTCAATTCTGTAAAGGCAAAGGAAAGCACTGCCGCAGAATGGTTCGGAGGCGAGGCGGAAAGCTCTGCCGCAGACCTTACAGCAGCGCTCAAGGGCGGTGACGGAAATGGTAATCTGTGACAGCCGAGAGAAGAAAAACGCCCATATCCTGCGGTATTTTGACAAAAACGGCATTGACTACAATATCAGGAAAATGGACGTTGCAGACTATCAGATCGAGGGGAATGAAAAGCTCGTTATAGACCGCAAGCAAAATCTTGACGAGCTTGCGACTAACCTCACCAATCCGCAGGACAAGGGCAGATTCTGGCGGGAAGTACGCAGGGCGTATTCCTCGGGCATAAAGATGATCGTTCTTTGTGAGCATGGCAAGGGCATAAAGTCCATTCCCGATGTGGTCAAATGGAACAGCAGATATTCCACTGTTACGGGGCATGTCCTGCAGGAAAAAATTTATCAGTGCCACATTTCATATGGCGTGGAATTTCTTTTCTGCAATAAATCCGAAACGGCGGCAAGAATAATCGAACTTCTCGGAGGTGCATCTGATGATAAATAAATGGATAGGCATGGGGCGGCTCACTGCCGACCCCGAGCTGAGACAGACCCAGAGCGGAGTATCTTCCTGCAATGTTACCGTTGCCGTGCAGCGTGACTTTACGGACGGCAGCGGCGAAAGGCAGTCAGACTTCATCAACGTTGTGGCATGGAGACAGACTGCGGAGTTTATATGCAGATATTTCAGCAAGGGCAGCATGATAGCCGTTGAGGGACAGCTGCGCACAAGAACCTATGATGACAAGCGCTATCCCGATGTCCGTCACCATGTTACCGAAGTTTATGCCGACAAGGTAAGCTTCTGCGGCAGTAAAAACGATAACGGCGGAACGGCTGCGAAACCTGCACAGACAGCACAGCGCCCTGCTCAGACTGCTCCCGCTGCTGATCTGAGCGATTTTGAGGAAGTAGTCAGCGACAGCGAGCTGCCGTTCTGATATGGAGGGATATAAGTGGCAAGACCTGTAAAAAAAGGACTTGACTATTTCCCGACTGATGTGGACATCTTCAGCGATACAAAGCTGAAGATCGTCCGTGCTCATTTCGGCTCGGACGGAGTTTTACTTTATTTTTATTTACTGTGTGCGATTTATAAAAATGGTTTTTACATCGTTTGTGACGATGATTTCAGATACGTCATTTCCGCTGATCTGGGAATGACAGATGAAAAAATAGGACAGATGTTGAGCTTCTTCCTTAAACGGTCACTGTTTGATGACACACTTTTTAAGGCGGACAAGATCCTGACGTCCAAGGGAATACAGCGGAGATATCAAGAGGCTATCAAGCAGAGAGCTCTGAAAAATCCCGTGCAGGTCGAGGCAAAGTTCTGGGTTTTGGAAAAAAATGAGACCCAAAGCTTTATTAAAGTGCGCCCCGATGAAAATTATTCCGAGAATAACAATAGTTTTTCCGAGAATAATGACAGTTTTTTCGAGAATAACCCCCACAAAGTAAAGGAAAGTAAAGTAAATAAAAGTAAAGTAAATGAAAGTAGTGTTGAAAACGCCGAAGACGAGACGGAAACTACCTACGGACAACACATCAGACTTAAGCCCTCCGAATATTTGGAGCTTTGCGGGAAATACGGTCAAAAGGTCATTTCGGATTACATAGCAAGAATTGACCGATATCTTGAAAATAGCGGCAAACGTCCGTATGAAAATCATTACAGTACCATTATGGACTGGCTTCAGAAGGACAATGTAAAAAAGCGGTCAGCGCCGAGCTTCGATCTTGATGAAATTGTTCAGCACGCTTTGACTACCACACCTACCGTAAAATGAAAGGTCTGATAAAATGAAAGCCGATAATACGAGAGCCTATGTAAAAAATCTGCCCGATTTCTTTGACCCCGAGGTTTTTCACAAGCTGGAGAATGACTGTTATAAGGCAGGGTGCAGCGGAACAGTCATAGATTACTCCGAATTTCCAGCCGCAGAGTACAGATATTTTGAGCGGCTCTGCGGTGTTTACAACAAATTCAGCCATAAGGAAATATCTCTTGAAGATGCTAAGGCTCAGAAGCTCATATTCTACAAGGATTACAGGAACGACCTTGCTCAATATCTGAAATACTCCGAGATTTGCAAAAATCACCAGGAAGTGGTAAAAGCCACAGAAACGCTCTGTACGGCACTTTGCAAAATGGCAGTCAAATTACCCAACGAGGTCAGCGAAGCGTTTAAAACAGCCCTTAAAATCGTTTCTGCGGCACGTGGCGAAGATGTTACCGAAAAAACGGTGCTGAGGAATATGGAGGGCGTTCAGAAATGAAAGCCAACTACAAAAAGAAAATCCAAATCAACGACAAGCCCACAGAAATGAGCTGTACGAAACTTTACGGATGTGGGTAGGGTAATTCCACATCAAAACACAAAGCGCCTAAAAGCGGCATTTAAATCGAAATTAGGAGGATATGCAAAAATGAATGAAAATCAAATCATAAGTCATCTTGAGGATTTGAAAACCGAAGCTGAGGGTCATTTTACCGATGACGGCGACGATGAAATATTCCACCAGGACGCAGAAGCGCTGCAGGCTGCGGCTGAGGCAGTCAAGCAGAATAAAATCATTGCTGATGCTATAAACAGTGAGATTGCGAACTGCAATCGTGAAATCCGCAAGGTGGATATCGAAAAGGCGAAGGCTGAGGAACGCAGAATGAATTACGGTGACCGAAGGACAATGCTTATGGAGCTGCTCAGAACGATAAAAGGCGGTGAAGAATGATGTTTCTGGGCGGATTTCTGATAGGTTTTATCATCGGTATAACGGTAATTGCGGCTATTGCGTGCATCGTGGCTGCGGGAGATTCAGAAAAAATTGATAACAAAAAATAACAGGAGGAAAATAAAATGGATAGAATGGCAAACAAAATTATATTTTTAACAGCGATTTCTGACGCTTTTAAGGACGAAGATGACCGTGAAATCAATGCGGTTGGGAAAATTGATATCCCTGAGGACGGCAATGCAACACCGATACTCACAGACCTGTTTTATGCGTTCAAGGCATTTTACACTCAGATATCCGGAGACAATGTTGACCCCATAGAATTTATCGGCGTGCTGACACGTCTTGTTTTCCAGGATCAGCTCAATGATAACTCTGAGGCGGAGGATAATTCATCTGATGATTTTTCCGATATGCTGGAGGGCGGTGAGGAAGATGATTGAGATTGATGACGTTGAATCCGTCAAAAAAGCCAACAAGTTGATGAAAGCGGTACCCGTTGAATTACGGACAACAAACGAATTTGTTGACAAGTTGCATAGACATCATGAGCATGTCCACAGGGACAAATTTCGTATAGGCTGTGCAGTTGCGGGGCAATTAGTCGGCATCGTGCAAGTCGCACGCCCAGTTTCACGAAATCTGGACAACGGAGAAACTGTCGAGGTTGTACGATTGTGCTCGGACGGCACGCCGAACGTTTGTAGTTTTTTATATGCCAGGGCTGCACGGATAGCAAAGGAAATGGGGTATAAAAAAATAATAACATATATTTTGAATACCGAAAGCGGTGTGTCGCTGCGTGCGGCAGGCTGGCACAAAGATGCAGATGTTAAGGGTCATAGTTGGAACTGCAAATCCCGTCCGAGGAATACAACAGCACCAACGTGCGACAAGCAGAGATGGTGCAAATATTTACAGGAGGACTGACAATGGATAAAGAAGCTGTTTTAATCAGCATTCAGCCGAAGTGGTGTGAACTTATTGCAAACGGGAAAAAGACTATTGAAGTCCGCAAGACAAAGCCAAAACTGAAACCGCCGTTTAAGTGCTATATTTATTGCACAAAGGCGAGACCGTATCTTGTGGTTGGCGATGTATTTCGGGGTGATTGGCACACGGAGTATACACTGCTTGGAGGATATGGGAGAAAAGAAGCAGAGGAAAAGTGGACTATCTTCAACGGTGGTGTAATTGGCGAATTTATATGCAACGATATTGAAACATTACCCCCGAACACCGTGTTTAATGCGCCTGTATTATTTAAGCAATCCTGCCTCACTAGCAAAGAATACTGGGATTATATCGGAGATTGTACGGCTTATATTTGGCACATATCCGACCTCACGATCTATAGCAGACCGAAAGCATTAAGCGAGTTCCGGAAGCCTTGCATTTGCCCGGAAATGCCGTATTGCCCCACCTGTCCCGTCGGGTATGAGTATATCAGTGAGACAGAAGAGGAATTTTACAGGGTTGATGGAGAATGTAACACAGAATGGCGTTGTTTAAATTTTTTAAAAAAAGCACCGCAGTCGTGGTGCTATGTGGAGGGATACTATGAAAATGCGTGAAATTTTGTTCAGAGGGAAAACGCCAGGTGGTAAATGGGTTGAGGGCATATATAGTCCGTACAACTGGGATATAGACCTTGTAAGAGAGAACAAGCCACAAATTATTATTCTTTCTGAAAATAAAGACGACATAGACGGTTTATGGTGTGATATTATCCCGGAAACTGCGGGACAGTACACAGGTCTGACCGACAAGAACGGCGTGAAAATCTTCGAGGGGGATATCGTTAAGGGTACTGCATATTCTGCTACAAGAATTGGTGTGATTGTTTGGATTGATGAAATTTCAAGCTTTGGTGTGCGCTATGTCAACGCCCCAAATCCTGCCGCTTGGGAAAATTCATCTATTTTGAGATGTGCTGCAATAGGTAAAACCGACGAATTTGCGGCAGAGGTCATCGGCAACATTTACGATAATCCCGAATTGCTGAAAAAGGAGTGATGCGTATTGACTGTGCAGGAAATAAAGAAACTTGAACATCAGGCATACGACGGCAGCATTAACATCGAC